>ERZ791736.9-NODE-9-length-229875-cov-23.774437_pt1 | contig 229875 bp, 199 predicted proteins | sample MGYA00509940_ERZ791736 | MGnify/ENA primary metagenome ERZ791736 (study PRJEB30046, sample SAMN00792014) | human gut metagenome | study: EMG produced TPA metagenomics assembly of the A metagenome-wide association study of gut microbiota in type 2... | reverse complement strand
CATATATCTATTTAAATATCATAATGTTATACATTTGTGCCGTCTCTGCCGCAGAGACGGCATTTTTATTCTCATAAAATAACACGAATGTTTTTTTAAATTTCAATCACTCGGTTTATATCTCGATTTTTAAATTTTCTTCATTTACAAAGAATTGTACAAATTTTTCAAATTGTTATTTTTCTCATCGTTAAACATTTGATAATAAGCTAATTACAAATTTGTGCCGTCTCTGCCGCAGAAACGGCACATGACAGACTAAATGTGATAGTGGGGAAAAAGCTTGTTTGGCTATATGTATGCACTTGAATTTCAGTATGTTGTTTGAAATTTGAGGAGCCAGGTTTATATTCTCTGCCTACCTTTCTTAAATTATATGAGCAACTTTATTTTCCTTGCCGGTGGTTTTGTCTGCGCGGTATTGATGGCATTGCTGATAATACCCAACATTCTGATTGTCTCGTACAAGCGCAGGCTGTTCGATATGCCGGACGAGAGGAAGGTACATACCTCTCCTGTGTCACGGCTGGGAGGAGTCTCTTTTTTCCCTGTCATCTCGGTATCATTCTGTTTTATCACAGGACTGGCGTACTGCTGCGGAATTTTGGGCGGAAGCCTTTCCGTCCTGCGCCTCTCTTATTCCATGCTGTTCCTGGGAGTCGGCTCTATGCTGCTGTACCTGGTGGGGGTGATGGATGACCTGGTGGGGGTCAATTACCGTTACAAGTTTATTGTACAGCTGATAGCGGCTTCCCTGATAACTTTCTCCGGAACCTGGCTGGATTCTCTTGGAGGACTGTTCGGCATCTGGACGATACCGGCCTGGGCCGGCATTCCCCTGAGCATTTTCGTCATTATTTACATCACCAATGCCATCAATCTGATAGATGGTATCGACGGCCTGGCCTCAGGCCTGAGCAGTATCGCTCTCATGGTGATGGGGATAATGTTTGTAATCAGGCAGGACTATCTCCACGCCCTGCTTGCCTTCTGCACTCTCGGAGTGCTTATTCCTTTCTGGATATACAATGTGTTCGGCTATACCCGTCACCGTCACCGGCTCTTCATGGGAGATACCGGCAGTCTGACAATCGGCTTTATAGTCAGCTATCTGGTCATCAGCCTCAGCACATCCGGAAGTACTGGCCAGGGGATGCAGGACAACGAGGGGCTTATCATTTCATTTTCCGCTTTGTTCATACCGCTGGTAGATGTAGTGCGCGTGGTGCTGCACCGGCTCATCAACGGGAAGAGTCCATTCCTGCCGGACCGCAACCACATTCACCACAAGCTGCTGGCTCTCGGCCTGAGACCCAGGACGGTACTGCTGGTAATTCTCGCCCTCGCCGTTTTCTTTATTGCCGTCAATTTCCTGCTGCACGATATGGTGAATATCACGGTACTTGCGGCTCTGGATCTGCTTATATGGCTATTATTTATAGGTATAGCCAACCATATACTCAGAAATAAACAGAAAACAATAGAAATATGATTTATTCGACTGCAAGGCCTTATGTGGCCCGTATACTTTTAGCAGCAATCACGGTTATCATGCTCGCATCATGCGGTGTGGCCAGACAGGTCCCTTATTTCCAGGACCTGAGTTCCGACACCACCCTGGCCATACTTCCTGAGCCCGAACCGATAGTATTCAAGCCCGAGGACAAGATATCAATACTGGTAAACAGCCGCGAGCCGCAGCTGATGGCGCTGTTCAATCTGCCGGTGATGCAGAAGAATCTCAGTCTCTCCAGTGCCAGCACCGGGTCGGGCTCGTCATTCACCTCATCAGGCAACAACCTGGCCGGCTACACGGTTGACCGTGACGGCAACATAGACTTCCCTGTGCTTGGGAAAATCCATATTGCAGGCATGACCCGCGAGCAGGCTGCGGAACATATCAAGGGACTGCTGATAGAAAACAATCTGATAAAAGATCCGGTCGTCACCATTGAATATCTCAATCTGAGCGTATCAATACTGGGAGAGGTAAACAGTCCCGGACGTTATATCATCGACAAGGACCGTATCACGATTCTGGATGCCCTCAGCATGGCCGGAGACCTGACTATATATGGTAAAAGGGAAAATGTTACTGTAATCAGGCAGGTCGACGGCCATCAGCAGGTCTATGAGGTCAATCTCACTTCTGCGCAGAATGTGCTGACATCCCCTGCATACTATCTTCAGCAGAACGACATGATCTACGTAGAGCCGAACCGGATGAGAGCCAACCAGTCTACAGTCAACGGCAACAGTGTCGTATCGGCGTCATTCTGGGTATCGATCGCCTCGTTCCTCGTTTCCCTCGGAGTACTCATTTTCAACTAATCAGAAGCATATCGCGAAATGGAAATAATAGAGAACAATTCGAAAATCAACCGCAAGGACGACAGCAGTCTCAGGATACAGGACATTCTCTCCATCTGTCTGGCACGGTGGAGATGGTTCGTGCTCTCCCTGGTAATCACCCTCGGTGCCGCAGCTGTGTATCTGCTCAGGACACCTTCTGTATACACCCGGTCGGCCTCCATATTGATAAAGGAGGACAGTAAGGGGCAGTCCGTATCTTCCGAAATGGATTTCGCAAACCTTGGCCTGTTCCAGAGCAGCACCAATGTCAACAATGAGATGCTGACCCTACGTTCTCCCGCTACCATGTACGAGGTGGCAAGGCGGTTGTCCCTGCACAAGACATATATGGCAGATGGGCGGTTCCATAAGGTAGTGGCATACGGCACGTCGCTGCCATTGACAGTCGATATTGCCGGTTTCCCTGAAAGCGAAGGTGCCGGAATGACCGTGACAGTTGCAGAGGACGGCTCGGTTGCGCTCGGGGATTTCTCCCGTAACGGTGAAGACATCGGGCCAGGACCGGTACAGGCAGCACTGGGAAAGCCGGTTTCCACGCCGGTAGGGGAGGTGACCGTATTCCCGACCCCATTTTTCACAAAAGGGAACGGATATACCATATATTTTACTCAGACAAGCATACAGGCGGCTGCCTCCAGCTGTGCATCCAATATGACCATTGCCCGCGCCGAAGAGGGGGCGTCGGTTATCAATCTTACTATGAAAGACGTGTCCGTTCAGCGTGCTGACGACATACTCAACACACTTATTGCCGTGTATAACGAAAACTGGGTAAAGGACAAGAACCAGATAGCCGTCAGTACTTCCGTATTCATCAATGAGCGTCTGGCCATAATCGAGAATGAGCTCGGGACGGTGGATGAAAGCATATCCTCGTATAAAAGCGAGCACATGATTCCTGACCTCAATACCGCCTCCAACATGTATATCAGCCAGAGTGTGGAGGCCAATACCCAGATTCTTCAGCTCAACAACCAGCTTTACATGGTCCGTTACATCCGGGACCACCTCACCAACGAGGCGAACCGGTATGACCTGCTCCCGGCCACCGGAACAGAGAACTCGGGCATAGAAAGCCAGATATCGGAGTACAACACCATGCTGCTGCAGCGCAACAACCTGGTCACGGCAAGCTCCACCTCCAACCCCGTAGTGGTGGATATGGACCATAACCTGGATGCCATGCGCAGTGCTATTGTATCTTCACTGGACAATCACCGGGTCATGCTGGAGACACAGCTCCGTACTCTGGAAAGCACCGAGCAGCAGGCCAGCGACCGGATAGCCGCCACTCCGGACCAGGCCAAATACCTTCTGTCCGTCGAGAGGCAGCAGAAAGTGAAGGAGGCCCTGTATCTCTTCCTCCTGCAGAAACGCGAGGAGAACGAGCTCTCCCAGGCCTTCACCGCATACAATACGCGCATTATCACTCCTCCTACGGGCAGCGGAGTTCCGACATCTCCGGCCAAGACCAGAATCATGCTCATAGCCCTGGTCATCGGTCTGATCGTGCCCATAGGTATAATTTTCCTGAAAGAACTGACCAACAGCAAGGTCCGGGGCCGCAAGGACGTGGAGTGGCTGAGCATGCCGTTTCTCGGAGAGATACCTCAGATCAGTGACGGCAAGCGGCATGGAACGCTCCAGAGCCTGACAGATGCAATACGGAGATACCGGAACAAGGGAAAGCGTGAGAAAACGGAAAGCGGTCTGATAGCAGTCAAGGAAGGTTCCAGGGATATCGTGAATGAGGCGTTCCGTGTGCTGAGGACAAATCTGGAGTTCATGATCCGCAAGGACGGGCGCACCGACATTATCCTCGTCACATCATTCAATCCAGGAAGCGGAAAGACATTCATTGCGATGAACCTGGGAATGGCACTTGCAATCAAGAAGCAGAGGGTGCTGGTGATAGACGGAGACCTGCGGCACGGCTCAGCCTCAAGATTCGCAGGCTCGCCTGGAAAAGGACTGAGCAACTGGCTTGGAGGACAGAGCGGTTCGTATCTGGACCTGATAGTACATCATCCCGGACATCCCGGGCTGGACATACTGCCTATAGGTACCATCCCCCCCAATCCCACCGAACTTATATCCGATTCCCGTATGTTCTCCATGCTGGAGGACCTGCGCGGACGGTATGACTGTATTTTCATAGATTGCCCTCCAATAAATATTGTGGCAGATACCCAGATATTCGAGAGGCTGGCGGACAGGACTGTGTTCATCGTCAGGGCAGGACTGCTCGAGCGCAGTATGCTCTCAGAGCTGGAAGATATCTACAGACAGGGACAATTCCGCAATATGTCCCTCATACTGAACGGGACAGAAGGAGGAGGACGCTATGGCTACCATCATGGGTACAGATATGGCTACAGGTACGGCTACCATTACGGATACTACGGTCACAGCTATTACGGAAACAGCAAATAAAACTGCCATACGTTCATGACATTTTCACTGTGGAGAAAGCGTACTTTGACTGAGGTGGGAGTCTTCGACTGCATGACCGACTGGCACAGCCATATCCTGCCGGGAGTGGATGACGGGGTCAGGAGTATGGAAGACAGTCTGAATGTCCTGGAAATGTACCAGAAAGCCGGAATCCGGGAGGTATGGCTGACTCCTCACGTGATGGAGGACGTACCCAACACCACAGCGGGCCTTCAGGCCAGGTTCGAGGAACTGAGGGCGGCATGGCACGGCAGGGTGATCCTGCGCCTGGCAGCAGAATATATGATGGACACCCTCTTCGAGGAAAGGCTGGACAGCGGCGACCTGCTGCCGTTGGGCCGGGAGGGCCGTCACCTGCTGGTGGAGACCTCATACTACAACCCTCCGGCCCGTCTGAACGCCATCCTGACGGCGGTAAAGGCACGGGGGTATTTCCCAGTTCTGGCCCATCCGGAGCGGTATGTCTACATGAATATGCAGAACTATGCGGCACTCAGCGACATGGATGTGGTATTCCAGCTCAATCTGGGCTCCCTGGCCGGCCTGTACGGCAGCGAAGTGCGCAGGAAAGCCCTGCGCCTGCTCCACAACGGCTACTACGGCCTCACCGGGACCGACCTGCACCGTCCCGCCCAGTTCGGGCATATCGCCCTCCCCGGCTGTCTGGACCGCAGTGCGTGCAGGATACTTGGCAGCGGGAATTTCATGAGTATTTGACTGGCCATCCCAGTTTGGATATCAGGACGGAAATGAGTAACTTTGTAGGGTCTAACCGCAGATAGCCATGATTATGGACATAGAACAGAGACTTTACCCGGTAGGTATCCAGACATTTCCGGACCTCAGGACTGGAGAGAATTACCTGTATGTCGATAAGACGGAGTATGTCTACCGCATGACGCACTCCGGAGCAAGATACATTTTCCTGAGCCGCCCCAGGCGCTTCGGGAAGTCTCTGCTGGTGTCCACCCTGCACAGTTATTTTGAGGGGCGGAAAGAACTTTTCGAGGGGCTTGCCATTGAGGGACTGGAGAAAGAGTGGACGGTATATCCGGTGCTGCACTTTGACATGAGCATGGCCAAGCATGCCGGCAAGGAGCAGCTGGAATCAATGCTTAGTCTCCAGTTACGGGAATACGAGAAACTGTACGGAAAAGACGACGATGAGACAGGTCTCAACGACAGGCTCACAGGCATCATCCGCAGGGCATACGGACAGACAGGGCGGAAAGTGGTTGTTCTCATCGACGAGTACGACGCTCCACTGCTGGACGTGGTGCACGAGGAGAAGAACCTGCCGGTGCTGCGGGATGTCATGCGCAACTTCTACAGCCCGCTGAAGGCCTGCGACCCCTGGCTGCGCTTCGTGTTCATGACAGGCATCACAAAATTTTCCCAGCTGAGCATATTCAGTGAGCTGAACAATATCCGCAACATCACCATGCAGCCGGAATACGCCGCCGTCTGCGGTATCTCCGAGAAAGAGATGCTCACCCAGATGAGCGCCGACATAGACGCACTGGCGGAAAGGATGGGACAGAGCCGGGAGGATACCGTCGCGAAGCTCAAGGCCAAATACGACGGATACCACTTCACCTGGCCGTCCGAGGACATCTACAATCCCTACAGCCTTGTCTGCGCATTTGCCGACGGGGCCATCAGGCCTTACTGGTTCGGCAGCGGCACTCCCACATACCTGATAGAGATGCTGCGGAAGTTCCATATCGAACCATCACAGATAGGAGGCGGCAAGGCTCTGGCGGAAGATTTCGACGCTCCCACCGAAAGGATGACCGGCATCACTCCGTTGCTGTACCAGAGCGGATACGTCACCATCAAGGACTATTCTCCCGTGTCGGGAATGTACACACTTGACTTCCCGAACAACGAGGTCCGCGTGGGTATGATGGGCAGCCTTCTGCCGAACTACTTAGGATATAGGTCTTCCGAAGGGAGAAGCACAGTAGCCATGATGTACGAGTGCCTTTACCATGAGGACATGGACGGCGCTCTACGCATCCTCCAGACCTTCCTGTCCACGGTTCCATATGCCGACAACACCGCATACGAGGGCCACTACCAGCAGATGCTCTACGTCATCCTCTCCCTGCTCGGCTACTACGTGGACATCGAGGTACGCACGCCCAGGGGCCGCGTAGACGCAGTCCTGCGCACAGCTACCACGCTCTACGTAATGGAACTGAAAATAGATACCTCCGCCGACACCGCCATGCAGCAGATAGACCTCAGGCACTACCCCGAACGGTTCGCCCTCTGCGGTCTCCCCTTAGTCAAGGTCGCCATCTCTTTCGATACCGAGAGGAGAACTATCTCCGGGTGGAAGGTCAGCGGACCAGATACACAATGAATATTATCGGACCCCGCGTATTCAACGTCCCGGTAGGGTACATTTTCGAGTCGAACAGCCAGAAGTAATGACAATACCATACTGGTTTTTGTCACTGAAGGACTGTATTCATGTAAGTTGTAATGGCAGAGGAATCGAGAGTTAAGAAAAGCCTGCTTAACGCCCGCGTCAACCTGATTTTCTACTTCCTGACACTGATTCTGTCTTTCTTCTCCAGAACGATATTCCTCGACTGTCTGGGAGCCGATTTTGTGGGGCTTACCACCACCCTCCAGAACCTGCTTGGCTTTCTCAATCTCGCTGAGCTCGGTATCGGCAGCGCTATCGGCTACGTGCTGTACAAGCCGCTTTTCGAGCATGACCAGCAGAAAATCAATGAGATTATATCTGTCTTCGGCTATCTGTACCGATGGATCGGTCTGATAATCCTCGGTGCCGGTCTTATCCTCGGCGGCTTCCTTCCGCTGATCTTCCCGAGCACATCATTCGAGATGGGCATCATTTACTTCGCCTACCTCTCATTTCTTGCTTCATCACTTATCGGCTACTTTGCCAACTACAAGCAGACCCTCCTCGGTGCTGACCAGAAAAACTATGTCGTCACAGCATACTTCCAGACAGCGAACATCGTCAAGACCCTCATACAGATGGCCTCCGCCTACTACACCGGCAGCTACTACCTCTGGGTCATCATCGAGCTGACATTCGGCATCATATACTCTATCATACTCAACTGGAAGATACGGCAGGTATATCCCTGGCTCAAAAGTGAGGTACGGCAAGGCAAGCAGCTTTTCAGGAAGTATCCGGAGGTGATGAGGTATACTAAGCAGTTGTTTGTGCACCAAATATCTTCTTTTGCGCAATTTCAAACAACTCCATTTTTTATTTATACGTTTGTGTCTCTCAAAACAGTTGCCTTTTATGGGAATTACACACTTATCGTAGACAAATTATGTCAGTTGATGAATACGGTTTTAGGAAGCACATCTGCTGGTGTCGGAAACATGATTGCTGAAGGCAATAGAGTAAAAACTGTACATGTGTTTTGGGAAATCACAACATTGCGTTTTATTGCAGGAGGATTTATTTTTTTCTCTTTGTATGTGCTGTTGGATCCATTTATCTCATTGTGGCTTGGAGATAGTTATATTCTAGGACAGTCAGTACTCATTTTATTACTTATTAAAGTCTATACACAAATAATCTCTGGCAGCACTGGACAATTTATATATGGCTATGGCTTGTTTTATGATACTTGGGCACCTGTTGTACAAACGGCCATTATGATAGTTTTTTCTATTATCGGAGGTTTTCTATGGGGACTGAACGGTATTATAGTTGCAAATATTGTTAGTATCTTTTCAATAATGGGTATATGGAAACCGTGTTTTTTATTTCGGAAAGGATTTCAACTATCCATTATTAAATACTGGACAAAATGGTTTCTATTAAATTTTATAAATGCTACCTCTTTTACCATCTCTTTAATTATATTACAGTACTTGCAGATAAATGCAAATACTTACAAATCATTGTTGCTTCTCGCGTGTGTATCCAGTATGATATACTTGATTATTAACTGCTCATTGATGTATCTAATAAACACTCATACTAGAAGCTTAATAAAACGTTTATTAATAAAAATTACATGAAGTATTCAGTGAAAGAAATACTTTATTATGTATTCAATCGTTTGCCTAAAACAATAATTGGTAAATATTTCAAACATAATTTAGTATACGCACATTGGGGACGAGGACTAAATAATTTTGGAGACTGCTTAACTCCTTTTATCTTAAAGTACTATGGATTAACACCTGTTTATGTTCCCAGTTTTCATAAATCTGATATTATTTTAGCTGGTTCAATATTACAGTTAATACCACGTGATTACAAAGGTACCATTATAGGAACTGGTGGTAGTAATATAGTTTATAATTTCCCAAACGCAAGTATTAAGGCTGTTAGAGGCATACTGACACTCAATAATATAATAAATAATAATCATGACAAAATAAGGTTGGGAGATCCAGGGCTATTAATGTCCTATATTTACCACAATGATGTTTCAAAAAACACACTGATAGGCATAATTCCACATTTTGTAGACAAAGATGATCCGGCTATAACAACGATACATAATAGAAATAAAAAAAGTACTACTATTATTAATGTATTGGACTCACCCTCAAAAGTTATAAAAAAAATCAAATCATGTAAGTATATTCTATCATCCTCACTACATGGTCTCATTATTGCGGATACTTTTCATATCCCTAATATCAGATTTACAACAAAAAGAAACAATGCAAACTATAAATACGACGATTATTATTCTTCACTTGGTATTGAAAGTACATATATCCAACTAAAAGGAGATGAAAGTTTACAGGAACTGATTTCATTAACGTCTTTAAAGCCTGTAGATAAAATACAATCCTTAAAAGAAGACTTAAATCAAATAATGATATCGTATGCGCTCTCAGTTAAAAATAATTTGCGCAGTATCTTCTAAAACTGCCTGCTGCGGCTGTGAAGCATGCGTGCAAATTTGCCCAAAACATTGCATCAAGATGCAATGTGATAGCGAAGGTTTTCAATATCCAACTATCGATAAGGCAAATTGCATAGAGTGCCACTTATGTGAACAAGTTTGCCCAATCAATGTGCAGAGCAAAACAATAAGAGAACCTTTGCAAATTCATTTAGTAAAAAACAGTGATGAGAATATTAGAGCACAAAGTTCTTCAGGTGGGGCTTTTCAGATTATCGCTGAACGAATAATAAAAGAAAATGGTGTTGTATTCGGGGCTTACTTTGATAAAGACTGGAACGTTGTTCATGGGTACGTCGAAAAAATAGAAGAACTTAAAAAATTAAGAGGTTCAAAATACGTACAGAGTCATATAGGAAATGCTTATCTTGATGCGAAAAAATTTTTAATACATGGCCGTAAAGTTTTATTTTCAGGGACACCGTGCCAGATAGCCGCACTTAACAAGTTCCTTAATAAGGATTATGATAATCTGTATACTGTTGATTTTATCTGCCATGGTGTTCCCTCTCCTCAAATATGGTCAACATATTTGAGCAGTATTGTAAAGCATATTAACCAGCCAATAGAGAATATTTCCTTTAGAAATAAAATTCAAGGTTGGAAAAGTTATTGTTTTTCCGTAACTTTTGCAAAAACTGATAAAAGCGAAGAATTCATAATGTACGAGCCTCTTGATAAAAATCCGTATCTAAAAGGCTTCATCGCTGACTTATTTTTAAGACCATCTTGCCACAACTGCCATTTTAAGTCTTTCGCAAATAAAAGCGATATTACATTAGCTGATGCATGGGGAATGTGGGACTTTGCTCCAGAACAATATGATGATAAAGGGCATTCATTATTAATAACCCACACACAAAAAGGGAATAAATTAATATCATCTTTCCTTTGTCAGAGTACATTATGCCCTCTTTCTATTATCGAGAAGTATAATCCTGCAGCATATACATCTCCTAAAGCAACTACGAGAAGATCAAAATTTTTCAGATTGATTTCTAAATATGATTTTGACACAACGATTAATAAATGTTTACCTCCTCCTAGGCTTATTGATAAAGTGCTGTGGAGTATAAATAAACGGCTCAACAAATATGTCAAAAAATAAAAAAAGCATACTCATTATAGGTACCGGCTCATTACTTAATTATGGATGCGAAGCCATTGTATTAGGAACATATGAAATAATTAAACGATATTTGCCGGAATATGCACTATACTTAGCATCCGATAACCTTGACTACGACAAGACTATTCTTCCTCCGGACATTAATATTATCTCTTACAAACGCAGATTTACATTATATAGAATATGGAAAGGTATATTGCGAAGATTCCTGCATATTGGAAACGGAAGCGTTGTTCATATGAATTATAATATCGGGAAAAGATTCGACATTGTACTATCATGCGGAGGAGATAATTTCTGCGAGGCTCCGGGAGGCAATTTATATACATTACTCGAAGATTTAATACAAGTCGGAAATGTGGCGTACCGTCACAATAGAAAATACATATTATGGGGAGCGTCAATTGGACCTTTTCATAACCCCAAAAACTATCAGAAGGTCATCAATAATCTTCAGAAAGCTGATGCTATCTGCGTGCGGGAGAATCTATCATTCCAATATCTTATCCAAGAAGTAACACTCAAAAATAAAGTACAACTCATAGCAGATCCAGCATTCTGCATGAAGCCTGACTTTAAGATTAATTTTGAGAAGAAACCGCAAAATATATACATAGGCCTGAACCTCAGCCTTCTGTCCATAGGACACACAATTGAAGAAGTACAAAGAGCAGATTTCATAAATCAGCTCTTCATCAATTTAGATAATATATTAACTAATAATCCTAATTACGCATTCGTATGTATACCACATGTAGTAATTGAGGATATGCCAGCACAAAACGACAATATTATACTTAAAATGTATCAACAGGCATCCAAATATCCAGATAGAATTATTAGATTACCTGACAGTATCGGCTCTGCAAAAACAAAAGGATATATAGCACAAATGGATGCACTTATCGCAACAAGGATGCACTGCTGCGTCGGAGGTATTTCTACTGCCGTTCCTACTCTATTTGTCACATACTCCAACAAAGGTTCAGGAATGTCATTTTACGCATATCATCATCATAAGTATGAAGTCGCTGTTCCGGAACTGGTCACTGATAAATTCATTGAAATATTAAATACAATCATAAAAGACAGGCAAGAAATACATCAATTTCTGAAATCAAGGACAAAAGAATTTGAGCAAGACTCTATGCGTGGCGGTGCTATACTTAAAAATATCGCAGAGTCTTAAATTAAGGTAAGAATTTTACATGCTATTTTCAATAATAATCCCAGCATATAATCTATAGCCATACAATCGCACACATATGTAATTATGCATTATCATGAAAGTTCTACAAATAGCCTCCAGTGATTTTTTCTCTACATATGGCGGAGGACAGATATACGTCAAGAACATCGTTGACGAGATGATTTCTCAACATCGTGATATTGTTGTCATTTCCTTTCTTAGCAATGTTCAAAATTCCAGATACTATAAAAAATCATACAAAGGCATTGATCTATATGAACTAAATGAGTGCATTGGTGTTTCAGAATTACAAGCTATCATATATTCCATAAAGCCTGATGTAATCCATGCTCACAGCCACAAAGCACAGATATCTAAAATCGGCCAAATACTTCACATTCCTGTTGTGGTAACCTCACACCACGGAGGTATTGTCTGTCCTGTAGGGACTCTCATGAACTGTGAAGATAAGATTTGCGACGTGTCTGTCTTACATAGAAACTGTTTAAAATGCGTACTGAGAAATACCAGGACTGGACTGCTCTGGTGTCCTTTGATGCGTTTAATTCCGCGTAATGCTTATATCAAATTAGGCAAGTTACTTCAACGATTACCATTCGTCTTGCTTCTCACCCCCATAGGAAGTGCAGCTTTAACTATTGTCAGGAAACAAGAAGAATGGGAAACTATTGTAAATGGATGTGACATAATGATATCTCCTTGCTACAAACTTGCAGAGGCAATGAAGCGCAACGGATTGCCTTCTGAAAAGACAATAGTTTTGCCACATGGAATACCTTTACCCGCATCAATTCCGCCATTCCCGGCAATTACAAATGGTAATATCAAATTTTTTTATGTAGGTCGTATATGTTATGTTAAAGGATTGCATATACTGGCAGAGGCTTTTCATAGAACTGACGCGCCTAATGCTGAACTGCATATAATAGGAGGTGCTGGGAACAAAGCAGAACAACGGTATGAGAAAAAACTAAAATCAAAATATGCAAAGGACCATCGGATAATATGGCATGGCAAAGTGTCCCCAGAAAATGTATACATGACTATCAGTAATTACCATATTTCTTCTTCTTTTTCTTATCTTGAGGCTTTTGGTCTTAATATCGCAGAATCCCTCGCTATGGGAAAACCTGTTTTGGCGACAATGAATGGCGGGGCAGAAATGCAGATAGAGGACGGTGTCAACGGATGGCTGATTCCACAGAATAATATTGGAGCGATGACTGACAAAATGCAGGAGATAATAAGTGATTTCAAAAAGTATAATGTCAGATTATCTACTTCAAAAGTAATATCAATCGAAAACCATTGTCTTAAGTTGTTTGATATTTATAGTAATCTTGTACAGGCAAACATCGGAAAATAAAAAGTGTTTTATAAATAAAGCTGGTTGTATGAAAAGACTGCTTATTGATGTTAACTCTGTTGTCCCTTATTACGCCTCTGGATTGTTAAGTGGCATTGGCAGGACTACACTGGAATTGGTTCAAGCCTTGGCTAAAATTCAGAATCTTCCTTTTGAGATAATGCTTTATTCTCAGAATATGAAAGGGATTGGAGCCAAAAGCATGAGTCTTCCATTCAAATATAAGCATTTATATATTCCCAATAGAGGGGGGATTAATAAAATGTTGTCACATTTCCCTATAAGAGAGGTGCTTACCAATTACGATATTATGCATATACCACATAACTTTGAGTATGTATATAACCCCGAAAAGTGTATTGTAACGATTCATGATGCTATGTATTTCTCATATCCGGAAGATTTTCTCGGACACGACTTCGCCCGAGAAAATCTTCCAATATTAGCGAAAAAGGCAAAGGCTATAATAACCTGTAGCGAGAACTCTAAAAAGGAAATTGCCTACTACATGGATATCAATGAGGAAAAGATTTTTGTATGCTATTGGGGCGTTGACCATAATTTGTTCAAGCCATTGACAACATCATCAAATACAGTTGATGCTCCTTATTTCTTATCGGTGTCTTGCGATGTGGGAAGAAAAAACACAGTGTCAGTACTAAAGTCATTTGAGACTTTCTTAAAGCACAATCCTGAACATCATCTCGTGCTGGTGTGGAAATATCCTCCAGATGATATCATAAATTACTATACTTCTACAAAATTTCATAATAGGATACACTTCCTAAAAAGTGCCAGCAATCAGCAATTAGCAGAATTGTATTCTGCTGCAACTGCAACATTCTTTCCAAGCAGATACGAAGGTTTCGGACTTCCAATACTTGAGTCTATGGCATGCGGTACGCCTGTAGTTACATGCAACAACAGCAGCTTGCCGGAAGTGGGAGGAGATGTTGCACTTTATGTCGATCCTGATGATATTGATGCCATGTCGCAATGGATGGAAAAGTTTGAAAACAATTCAGTCAATATCCCAAAGTTTAAATGCAGGAGTTTAGAGCAAGCAGCAAAATTCACATGGGAAAATTGTGCCGCTAATACAATAAAAGTCTATGAAAAATGTTTAGACATATAAAATCCATAGCTCGCAGACTACGTATCGGCATCATCAGATGCCTGGCATTTAAGAAGTGTATTGATATTGTTTCTAGCAGTGTTATCATCGCTCCGCACCCTGACGACGAAACCATAGGATGCTCCGGTTTGATCCAACAACTTATTTCTAAAGGGCAAAGAGTTGATGTCATCTATCTGACAGGTGGAGGGAAAAGCCATAGCGGATGCTGTAACATCAAAGAGACAACCCTTATCGCTCATAGAAGAGAGTTGGCAAGGAAATCTGCGTCAATATTGGGTATCCAACAAGAGAATCTCCATTTCCTCGACTACCCGGATGGAGGCATTGCATTCGATTGTAATGAGACTGAAAGATTGAAGAGTCTTCTTGGCGAGCTAAAACCGGATGCGGTATTTATTCCACACAAGGGAGAAGGCTGGAGTGATCACATAGAATCTGGCGATATCGTAAAGTCCCTGCTTGAGGATAACGAGGTTGTCGAAATATATGAGTACTGTGTATGGTTCTGGTATTACAATGTCTGGAATATAGACTGGAAAAATGCAAGGACTGTCGCCATGACCAAAGAGCAGCACAAAAAGAAATTGCAGGCCATGGACGCATACATAAAGCCGCTTGCTCCATGTGGCAAGCCGTGGAGCGGAGTATTGCCCAAAGTCTTTGTTTGGGCAAACAGATGGAATAAGGAACTCTATTTCAAAGTAAAATGAACTGGACTTTTCACATAACCGAACATTGGGAAGATATCTGGGATGATGATTATCAGAGGAAGTGGTTGGACTTGTTAAATGCATCCCCAAACTCACATGTCTTCTTTCATCCTTCTTTGATTAAAGCATGGGTTGAGACATATATTCCATTAAGAAAGATATTTCCGGTTTTCATTTGGGGAGAGTTTGGGGACAATGAGGTTTTCTTTCCATTGATCTTGTGGCATAAAAACTGGAAAAATGCATTTTTAAAGGTTATTGTTCCGGCAGGGTACTCTGATTTTGATTATCATGACCCTATATTTAAATATAAATTAGAGAAGAACCATTTACAATCGTTTTGGATAGAATTGCACAAATGTCTCAATAGATACCAATATGACGAAATATTACTGGATGGACTCCATTGCAACCTGCCTGGTTTTATAAAAGATTCAAATGAAATATGTCCGTACTTAGATTTGTCGGGAATGCTGTCCGATAATGATCTGATAAATTTTTTCTCGACCAGTTTGCGTGGTGATATCAGAAGACAGATTAGAAGAATGAATGAATTAGGTTCTTTGAATTACCATGAATACGAATCTTTTGATGATGCAAAAGATACTTTTCAAGAGTTTATATTAGAACATACAAAAAAGTGGCCAAATGCATACAAGGCTCCATTTTTTCATGAGAATTTATTAAAAACAGGACTCGGTTCCATTGTCCATTTTTCATCGCTAAACATAGGCAATATTCCTATATCATGGCATTTAGGTTTTGAATTTGCAGGTACATATTACTATTATATGCCCGCCGGAAAAAAATCTTACTCCAAGTATTCTCCAGTAAAGATACATTTATACTTTTTAATCAAGCGCGCAATAGAGAATAAGTATACAAAATATGATCATCTGCGCGGAGATGAAGCATACAAGCAAGGATGGGCGAGTGGATCGGATTCCGTAATGACATATCATTTTAAACAGGAACGAAAGGTATCTGAATTAAAATTCAAAATACTTGAATTTAGGCGTTTTTTATATCATAACTAAAAAATGAAAGTCCTTATCTGCATCCCCTGCCTTATGACAGGCGGAACCGAAATACAGACACTAAATCTCGTGCATGCCCTGGTGGAGGGAGGGCATGAGGTATGGACTTTGTGTTACTTTGAGTACAGCGGGGAGATGGTGGAACGCTACAGGAATGTCGGCAGTAAGGTAATCTTGCTGAGTCCAGGCGGAAGCAGGGTAGGAGGCTGGAGAGATGTACTACTTTTGTTCAAAGGCCTGCGCAAGGCTCTCCGGCAGATTCATCCTGATGTCGCTCATGTGCAGTATATGGCTCCCGGAGCGATTCCGATTGTCATATTGAGACTGCTGGGATGTCGTTGTGTTATCGCTACCACACACACAGCTGCCGATATTTATCCCAGCCTTCGGCTTGTACATTTCATACAGCGGCACTCCGTGCGGGCATTCACCTGCATCACCGAGACGGCTGAGAGGTCATTTTTCGGCACTTCCAGGCTTTACAGTGAGGATTTTGTATTGAAAAAACGCAATCATCTCACCATATACAATGCACTGCCTAAAAGTTTCACCATTGCGCAGACTCCCCGGGAATTCGGACGTCCGATTGTCCTTGGTGTCGTCAGCCGTCTTGAGTATATCAAAGGTATGGACCTGGTGATTCCGGCATACGCGGAGATACTGAATGAGTTTCCGGACACAAAACTGATTGTTGTCGGTGAAGGCTCCCTGCGGCAGTCTATGGAGCAGCAGGCTGTTACTTTACACTGCAACTCCTCTATTACATGGGCCGGAAGACAGCCCCAGGAGCATATCCAGGAGTGGTACAGCAGGATTGATGTGCTTTTGATGCCTTCGAGAAGTGAGGGGTTCGGTCTTACGGCCATCGAGGCCATGGCCAGCGGATGCGTAGTTGTGGCATCTGATGTCGGAGGGCTGCCGGAAGTAGTGCGAGACGATGAGGTCGGGCTGCTGCACACTTCGGAATCAGTTAACGACATAGTGGAAAAAGTCAAAAAGCTTATAGCCGCTCCCGGGCTCATGGAAAGGCTGTCCGCCAATGCCGTAAAGTATGTCGGCCGATATTCCCTTGACCGCTACACCCTGCTGTTCAATGACCTGTACTCCAAACTGAGCAGGTGAACAAGCCTTATTCCCAATGTACATCCTCAATTACATCTACTTCATAATCCTTACAGCCATCGGATACATTTGGCTGACCTCCAAAGGCGGATACATGACCAATCCGCTCAACCGCAGCCAGAAGATGTGGCTGGACGGGCCTGAGCGGTTTTGGGTGCTGACTTTCTCCACAGGACTTGTGGCATTGTCCGCTCCCGGTGTCTTGGATTTGATGGCTATCCGCCTGCTAGCGCTGGAGGTTTTCTGTGTCATCGGGCTGTTTTTGGTGGATAGGAAGCCTGTGTGGAGTATTACAGGCATTTTGTACATTATTTTGATAGCCTGGCTGCTTGTGGGACTATTTTACACATCGGCACCCGATTATGGAATAAGGGTTATCATGAAGTACATATACCCTCTGCTGATTATGTCGTTTGCTTCTGCAGCTGTCAGGGACGGTGAAGTGTTTATAAAGGCAGGAGTATGGGCGAGGATTGTCGCATTACTCTCTCTTTCAATATCCGTCATACCCTTCCTTGGCAAATTGGCCCCCGGAGTATTTTGGTATGTAACTGCGCGGGCCATAAATTACATATCAATCTGCGTATTTTCCTTGTCATTATTTTATTTCACCAATGAGAGAAAAAAGAATTTCCTGTTATCTGTTCTTTTTATTGCACCATGTTTAATATGGGTATTCAGAACCAGTATAATGGGTACGGCCGTGGCGTTAATGACATTCTTTTTCTTTAAGTACAGAATAAAGTCCCTTCCTTTCATAGCCGTAATTTTTATCGCAGGAATAATTGCAGTATTTACCATTCCCAGCCTGAAAGAAAAAATGTTCAATGATGACAGTATTACACTTGAACAATTCCAAAATGGAGAAATTACGAAAGATGACATAAACAGCAATGCCCGTTTTGCGATGTGGGAGCATCTTGAGAACCGGTTTTACAAAGAACATAAGTTGACAGGCTCCGGTACAGGCAGTGTGCAGAATTATATGTATTCGAACTATATTTTCGGAGGTCTTCAAGTTCCTCATAGTGATTTTGTACAGATGATGTGCGACAACGGGCTGATTGCATTGATTTTATATCTGGCAATGTCCTTGTCGGCAATTATTCACAGTCTTGTCATATATGATAGAAGCCACAGCGGGACTTTAAAAATTTGCGCTATTACCGCAGGAAGTTCAATGGCTGGTGTGCTGATTACATTGTACTCCGATAATGTCGTCAACTATTCCATGGCGACCTTATCTATGCCATTCGGATTTTACGGGATGGCATTGGGCCTATGGAAGGCAGAGACTTTAAAATACAAGTTATGATATCAGTCGTCATTCCCTTATACAACAAAGAAAAACAGATAGGGAATACTTTACGGACGGTTCTCAATCAGACATTTCAGGATTTCGAGATAGTTGTCGTCAATGATGGCAGCACCGACAACAGCGCCGCAGAGGTGGAGAGATTTCACGACCAGCGCATACGGCTTGTACATCAGGCCAATGCAGGTGTCTCCGCAGCCCGGAACCGAGGTGTCGAAGAGTCGAAATATGACTTGATAGCATTTTTGGATGCTGATGACGAGTGGAAACCGTCGTATCTTGAAACGCAATATTCCCTTTATAAGAAATATCCTGAATGTAGTGTATTCGCCTGCAATTATGAATTCAGGGATGCAGACGGGAATGTCAAACCTACGATAATACGCAAACTCCCGTTTCAAGAAACCGACGGCATCCTGAGCAACTATTTTAAGGTGGCGTCCTGTTCGCATCCGCCATTGTGGACTTCTGCTATAGTGGCAAAAAAATCGGCATTGATGTATGTGGGCGGGTTTCCCGTAGGCATTAAGTCCGGGGAGGATTTGCTGACTTGGGCTAGGCTGGCAATGAAATATAAAATAGTATTTTGTCAAACACCGCTATCTACATTTATTTCCGACGCAAAACTTTTTAATGATGATCAAAAACAAAGAATGCCTGAAAAAAACTACGATTATGTGGGTATGGAATTACACCGATTATACATCAATAATCAAGGAGTAGCGGGAATAAAAGCATATAACGCATTATGGCATAAAATGAGGGCCCGCATATATCTTGACAAAGAATTCAGAATGATGGCTTTAAAAGAATGTGTCTGTTCTGCAAAGTATAATCTGAATCTAAAGATTCTCGCATTTATTTGTATATCATTATTACCATATAAAATCATCCACTCTATCTTTAAAAACTAATGAAAATTGCCTTTATCCATACAGATCTCCGTATATACTGGCCGGCCAGACTTAAAGCTCTTAGTACATACCTGCGTGACAAAGGTATATATTTGGAGATTGTAGAAATATCTGGTGCCGGTAGTCCTTATGCATTTGCCGATAAGGCAGAACATGACGGACTTTTATGGCACATTTTGTTTCCGGATAAGAAAATGGAGGCAATTGATAATCATGCGATAAAACGCAAACTGTATCAGTTCTTGAATAAGTTGCAACCCGACATTCTTATCTGCGGAGCAATTGCTTTTCCTTCAGGAGCGTTATCCGTAGCATGGGCATATAAAAACAAACGAAAAGTAATTTGCTTTGATGATGCTAAAATAGAGACAGTCCAACGTTCTTCCCTCGTAAATCGGATAAAACAGTATATTTATAATGGTGTTTATGCAATGTTATATCCATCATCTGATTGGGAGCATACCGGAGGGTTTTGGGGATTCAGTAAAGAACAGTTGTTCTATGGTATTGATGTTGTAGATAACTCTTTTTGGCGTTCTTACTATAAATGTCAAAAAGTATCTTCTCCATATTTTTTAGTTGTAGGTAGACAAATTCCTCAAAAGAATTTGTCTCTTATACTGTACAGCTACAATAAATATCACAAAAAATATCTACAAGCCTCAATGCCGTTAATTATTATCGGAGATGGTCCAGAACGTCCTTTATTGGAAGAATATGTTAAAAATAATAATTTATCTCATTGTGTTTCGTTTGAGCCATTCAAAAATCAGAGTGAGCTAAAGACCTTTTATCATAATGCGGGTTGTTTAATACTCAGCAGCAGCAGTGAAACCTGGGGATTGGTTATTAATGAGGCAATGGCTTGTGGACTTCCTGTTATATCCAGTATTCAGTGTGGAGCTACAAATACATTAATCGAAGATGGTGTTAACGGATTCTCCTTTAATATATTTGAGAAAGATGCTCTTTTCGAAAAAATGAGCAACTACCATGAACTGCCACAAAACATGAAAACTATTATGAGCAGAAATGCTGTTAAAACCATTAATCAATGGGATTTATCTCTTTTTTGTAAAAATTGTTATGATGCCGTCAAATATGTGTCTTATCAACCTGTTAAGAAGTTGTCATTGATAAATTCTCTTATTATAAGAATCTGGCAAGGCAGATATAGACCGATATGAAAATCCTCATCGTCCACAACAACTACGGCAAATACAGCGGCGAGGAGGCCGTGGTGGACAAAATGGCCGCAATGTTGCAGGAGCACGGACATCAGGTCTGCTTCTACCGCATGACCAGCGAGGGCAGCCGGGACAGTCTGGTAGGAAAGATTATGGGTTTTTTCTCCGGCATTTATTCCCGCTCAGGAATCAGAGGCATGAGGCAGGTTTTGGAAAAAGAAAAACCGGACGTCGTCAATGTCCACAATCTATACCCGTTCATAAGTCCTGCCGCGCTGTTTGAATGCAGAAAGGCCGGAGTCCCCGTTGTGATGACCGTACACAATTTCAGGCTTATATGCCCGACAGGGCTGTTTATGCGCGACGGAAAGCCATGCGAGACCTGCCTGCAGAAAGGCAACGAATGGAGCTGCATCCGCTACAATTGTGAGCACTCCATGCTGAAATCCACCGGCTACGCCCTGCGAAACGCATACGCCCGCCGGACAGGGGCTTATAAGAAGTGTGTCAGCGCATTTGCCTGTATAACGGAATTTCAGAAGCGCAAGCTAATCGAAGCCGGCTTTGATGCAAAAAAAATAGTTGTCATTCCGAACTTTTTGGATAATTCGAAGACTCCCGCTTTTACTGAAGGTACTTACGTAGCATATTGCGGAAGATTGAGTTCAGAAAAGGGTATCGATCTCATTATTGAGGTTGCAAGAAAGCATCCCGAGATAATGTTCAAATTCGCAGGAGAGGCAAGGGACTCCAGGATATCCAGCAATATTCCTTCAAATTGCGAACTTTTAGGATACTTATCCGGTGATGCTCTGAAAGATTTTTATCGCAATGCAGCATTTTTCGTGATGGCCAGCAAATGGTACGAGGGATTCCCCATGAGCATTCTTGAAGCAGCCCAATACGGAAAATGCGTCATAGCCCCCGACCACGGCGGCTTTACCGAGATTATAGGCAAAGGCGATGAAGCCATCGGTATTCTATTCAACCTAGGAGATACAAACGATCTGGAGCAAAAACTTATACAACTGTACAATGACCGGCAGCTGACAACTCAACTCGGGCAGAAAGCCTTCCAAAAATTGACTCAGGAGTATTCTTCCGAGGTTATTTACAGTAAGTGGCTGAAACTGCTGCAAAAGGTAGGTGTTTGATTGATAAGCGACATGAGCAAAAATCCTACTGAGGTGTGGCAAAATATGTATTATATGTAAAATAGTGCATATCTTTGCCACGATAAACGATAAAAACAGATTGCTGATGGATGAGAGACATACTATAGCGAGGAATGTCAAGCTTTTGCGTGAGGCAAGCGGTTTCACACAGAAGCATGTGGCTGATTTTCTTGGGATACAGCGCTCAACCTATTCCAATTACGAGACAGGGGACAGGGAGCTGCCTCTTCCCGTCATGGAGAAGCTGGCCGACTTGTACGGCTGCGATACATTCGCGCTGTATGAGGAGAATATGGACGTGATGGAGAGTATGCTTGCCACAGCATTCAGAGTTGATGATCTTTCAGCGGAGGATATGGCTCAGATAGCAGACTTCAAGCGTATCGTCAAGAGTTATCTTAAAATGGATTATCTGTTGGGAAATGAATAGGCTGACTGTCCAGAATGCTGAGTTGATGGCGAATGTCTTCCGGTCAAAGGCCGGCTTGAGTCTCACGGAGCCTGTCGGGGCCAAGACCCTGCTGCGAAAGTTGCAGATAACGGCTGTTTACAGGCCGTTATCCCAAAATTCCTACGGCATAAGCTGCAAATCCAAGAACGACAGGATGTTCATGCTGATTAACTGCAACTCCACGCGGGGCCGGCAGCATTTTACCATCGCGCATGAACTGTATCATCTATACTTTGATGAGTCTCCGGTTCCTCATATGTGTATGGATTCCGTGTCTGAAGTGGAGAAAAATGCCAATCTCTTTGCATCTGCACTCCTGCTGCCACGCGAAGGACTGCTGTCTATGTTGAGTCCGAAGGAGGCGTATTCCCGGAATATAGCCCTTTCCACTATCCTAAGGATGGAGCAGCTTTACGAAGTTTCCCGTATAAATCTTCTGGTACGCCTTAAAGAACTTAATCTGCTGTCAAAAGCGCAGTTTGAGGAGATGAAGTCCATTCCAGTCAAGAAATCTGCAATGGAATACGGATATGACTTGTCGCTGTATGAGCCGGGGAATGACGGTCTGGTCATAAGTGACTTCGGAGAGAAGGCCAGAACTCTGTTTGAATGCGGGAAAATATCGGAAGGTCACTACATGGAGTTACTTAACCAGATATCAGGCACACATGAAGAAAACTAAAATCGTCCTGGATGCCGATGTCATTATACACTTTGCAAAAGGAGGCATGCTCAATCTTCTGCCTCAGTTTTTGAAAGAATATCAATTCATTGTGCTGGATGTAGTGAAGAATGAATTACGTGGAGAGATACTTAGACAACTTGAAAGACAGATTTGCCTTTTAAAGAATATTGATGAGGAGACTTTTGGACAGTCCTCTGAGCAAAAGAAGGAGTTTGCCAGACTGACTTCCATCTCAGGGCTGGCTTTAGGCAGAGGGGAAAGTGCGTGTATGGTGTACTGCCGTTATAATAACGATGTGGTAGGCAGCAGTAATGTGTCTGATGTTACGGCCTACTGTACTGAACATGGCATCACATATTTGACGACCAACGACTTCCTGTATTATGGAATCAGTCGCGGTATCATAACAAATTTACTGAAAAAGTCATTTTGACTTCTGGAAAATCCAGTCATTTGCTGGACTAACACTCGCATATTCTGCCAGCTGATAAGCCAGGCCGGGCTTTGATTTGGCTTTTTATATATTAATTCTTATCGAATTCATCATGCAAACCTACTTCAACATCCGCTACGAGCTGGACCGGCAGAAGGTGGCGGAAGCCATTGACCGCCGGGTAGGCAGCGGTGAGCCGGGCTACGTATGTGTGGCTGACGGCGTGATCGTCTCTATGGTGCAGAAAGACCCGGACTACAGGAGAGTGGTGGACGGGGCGATGTTCTCGATCTGCGACAGCAGTTTCGTACCGCTGTATATCAGATGGATATACGGCAGGCGGTACGGACAGTACTGCGGCAGCGAGATATTCATGGACATCGTCCGCTCGCGGAGATACAGGATGATATTCATGGGCACTTCTCCAGAGACTCTCAAGGGCCTGAAAGCCAAGCTGACGGAGGTCAATCCGGATGTGGCCGGCATGCAGTTTGTCTCCCTTCCGTACCGGGATGTGCAGGACTTTGATTATCCCGGGATTGCGCGGACAATAGAGGAGGACGGGGCGCAGATCGTCTGGGTGGCTCTCGGGGCTCCCAAGCAGGAGATATTCATGAGCATGCTCAGGCCGTGGCTGCGGAGCGGTGTGATGATAGCTGTAGGGGCTGCCTTCAAGTTCTACAGCGGGACGGACGTAAAGAGGGCACCTCAATGGATGATTCGCTGCCATCTGGAGTTCGTGCATCGTATCCTGAAAGAGCCGCGCAAGCAGTTGAGGCGGTGCTGGGGTATCGTGACGTCCCTTCCGGTGCTGCTTTTGACAGAGATGCGCCGCAAAAGGGAACGGGAAAAGGTGCATGCTTCAGGACAGGATATGGAAGAAGTAGAACAGGAAACAGTAATACAGTGAAAACAGCCCTGATTACCGGCATCACGGGCCAGGACGGCTCGTACCTTGCCGAATTCCTGCTGGAGAAAGGCTACGACGTGCACGGCACGATCCGCCGCTCGTCGGTGGACTACCGCGAGCGCATCGCCCATCTGGAGGGCATGCCGCGCTTCCACCTGCACTACGCCGACCTCGGGGACTCAATGAGCATCATGCAGGTGGTGAGCAAGGTGAGGCCTGACGAGATATACAACCTCGCCGCGCAGAGTCACGTACAGGTGTCGTTCGACTCTCCGGAGTTTACTGCTGACGTGGACGCCACCGGTGTGCTGCGCGTGCTGGAGGCTGTACGTCTCTGCGGTCTTGCAGGGACATGCCGCATATACCAGGCCTCGACCTCGGAGCTTTACGGGAAGGTCGAGGAGGTTCCCCAGAACGAAGACACCCCATTCCATCCCTACAGCCCGTACGCTGTGGCCAAGCTCTACGGCTACTGGATAGTGAAGGAGTACCGCGAGGCGTACGGCATGTTCTGCTGCTCCGGCATCCTCTTCAACCACGAGAGCGAGCGGCGCGGCGAGACTTTCGTCACCCGCAAGATTACCCTTGCGGCGGCCCGCATCGCGCAGGGGCTTCAGGACCGTCTTTATCTCGGCAACCTGTCCAGTCTCCGCGACTGGGGCTATGCAAAAGACTACGTGGAATGCATGTGGCTCATCCTTCAGAATGACGTTCCGGAGGACTTCGTCATCGCCACAGGCGTGCAGCATTCGGTGCGTGACTTCTGCCGTCTGGCATTCCACTATGCCGGCATAGAGCTGGAGTTCACGGGCGAGGGGGCGGAAGAGAAGGGTGTTGACAAGGCCACGGGCAGAATCCTGGTGGAGGTGTCCCCGGACTTCTACCGTCCCACCGACGTGGTGAACCTGTGGGGCGACCCCACTAAGGCCAGGGCGAGGCTCGGATGGAACCCCCAGCGTACATCGTTTGAGGACCTCGTGGGGCTTATGGTGGAGCACGACATGGCCAAGGTGGCATCAGAGGGGGCTGCTGCGCGAGTCCGTACGAACCTTGCGGAGTACCTCGAGAAAGGCATAGTGAAGTGACGGCCTTATAAAAATACATGCTGATTCAATGGAAAAGGATTCAAGGATATACGTCGCGGGCCACCGCGGCATGGTAGGCTCCGCTATCGTGCGGGAACTGGATAGGCAGGGCTACACCGGCATCATCACCCGCACGCACGCCGAACTGGACCTGACCCGGCAGGAGCAGGTGGAGCGCTTCTTTTCTCAGGAGCGGCCGGAATACGTGTTCCTCGCCGCCGCGAAGGTCGGGGGCATAGTGGCGAACGACACTGCCCCGGCCGACTTCATGTACGAGAATATGATGATGGAGATGAACGTGATCCATTCCGCCTGGCTCGCCGGCTGCCGCAAGCTGGAGTTTCTGGGTTCGTCATGCATCTACCCCCGCTTGGCACCCCAGCCGATGAGGGAGGACTGCCTTCTGACCTCTGCGCTGGAGCATACCAACGAGGCGTACGCCCTGGCGAAGATCAGCGGCCTGAAATACTGCGAGTACCTGAACCGGCAGTACGGTACGGACTTCATCAGCGTAATGCCTACGAACCTCTACGGCCCCAACGACAACTATCACCCCGAGCACAGCCACGTCCTGCCGGCCCTGATACGCCGTTTCCACGAGGCGAAGACAGGCGGACTGGACAGCGTCACGTGCTGGGGCGACGGGAGTCCTCTGCGGGAGTTCCTGTACGTGGATGACCTGGCCAACCTGTGCGTGTTCCTCATGAACCGCTACAGTGGGAATGAAACGGTCAATGCCGGTACCGGCAAGGAGATATCCATCAGGGAACTCACGGAACTCGTCGCCAAGGTGGTGGGGTACCGCGGAAGGATAGAATGGGATACGACCAGGCCCAACGGGACCCCACGCAAGCTGCTGGACGTTTCCAAGGCCACGGCACTGGGCTGGACCTATCGGACGGAACTGGAGGACGGCATACGGCTGGCCTACAGGGACTTCCTCCGCAATCCGGTACGCACAGAAAGGTAGCGCCTCCACCCGGCAGGCATATCATACAGTCACGATAAAACATAGGATAATGTCGACACAAAACAGGAAAGTGTTCGTGTCGGGCTGCTACGACCTGCTTCACAGCGGTCACGTGGAGTTCTTCCGCCAGGCAGCCCGGTACGGCGACCTTTACGTGGGCATCGGCTCGGATGCAACGATACTGGAATACAAGCACCACCATACCGTATATCCTGAGAAGGAGCGCCTTTTCATGGTAAAGGCCATACGCTACGTCAAGGACGCGTTCATCAATTCCGGCAGCGGCATCATGGACTTCGTCCCGACAGTTGAGGCCCTGAGGCCGGACGTGTTCGTGGTCAACGAGGACGGCTCCACACCGGAGAAAGAGGCTTTCTGCCGCGAGCACGGAATAGAGTACATAGTGCTGCGGCGCACTCCTGCCGACGGGCTCGAGGCCCGTTCGAGCACATCCCTGAAGAGGGATACGTGCCGCATCCCCACCAGGCTGGACCTGGCCGGGACATGGATAGACCAGCCCTATGTATCCAGGCATGCTCCGGGCTGGGCCATAACGGTATCCCTCGAGCCTACGTTCGAGATCCGCGAGCGCTGCGGCCTTTCGACCTCCACCCGCAACTGCATAAGGAACATCTGGCCTTACAGGCTGCCCGACATGGACCCTGAGATGCTGGCCAAGCTGGTCTTCTGCTTCGAGAACGACCCGGAGCGCTCGGACGGCATCATCTCCGGTGCCCAGGACGCTATCGGTATCTGTATGCCGGGCCTTGTCCGCCACTGGTACGACGGGCACTACTGGCCCCGCAGGTTCGAAAGCTGTCTTGACCTGGAGGTGCTGGGCTGGCTGGAGGAACATCTGTGCATGGTTCCGATGTTCCCACGCCGTCCCGGCTGCTCGGTGATCGAGGGCAGTATCATCGACAGGCCGCACGTGGAGGCCCTTACCCGGGCGGCCGATTCCTGCTGGGAAGCCATCATGCACAGGGACCTGACGGCATTCGCGGACTCTTACCGCGCCTCATTCGAGGCCCAGGTGGCGATGTTTCCCGGCATGATGCAGCCCGGTGTTCAGGAGTATATCGACCGATACTCTTCCATGGACGGAGTTCTTGCGTGGAAGATGCCCGGGGCAGGCGGAGGCGGATACCTCGCCCTGGTGTGCGAAAGGCCTCTCGAGGACTCCATCCGCCTGAGTATACGAAGAAAATAGACATGAAACGCTACTGTCAGATACTTTCCCTTGTGGACGATCCGGAGTCCATCGAGGCGTATGTGGAGGAGCACCGTCACGTATGGCCCGTCGTCAGGGAGGGCATACGTTCGGTGGGTATCCTGGACATGCAGATATACCGGAAAGACAATATCCTGTTCATGATCGTGGATACGGTGGACGGTTTTGACTGGGAGAAGGACAATGAAAGGCTGTCAAAACTGCCGGGTCAGGCGGAATGGGAGGCACACGTCTCCCGGTTCCAGGGCTTTTCCCCGGAAACCCCGTCCAATCGTAAATGGCAGCTGATGGAACGGATATTCAAGCTTTAGCGATATGGACGGCGGGATGTTCAGGGACAGTGGCGGAAGAAGCTATCTTGTCCCGTTCATACTGGTCACCTCCCTTTTCTTCCTGTGGGGTGTCGCACACAGCATTCTGGATGTGCTGAACAAGCATTTCCAGGATGTGCTGGTGATATCGAAGGCAGGAAGCGGCCTTGTGCAGGCCATGGTCTACGGCGGATATTTCATAATGGCCCTTCCGGCCGGCAGGATCATCCGCAGGTGGGGATACCGTACTGGGATTGTCACCGGACTTCTGCTGTACGGCATCGGAGCGCTCATGTTCATTCCCGGAGGCAGGATGATGTCGTTCCCGTTCTTCCTGCTGAGCCTGTTCGTCATAGGCTGCGGTCTTACGTGTCTGGAGACATCCGCGAATCCCTACATGACTGTGCTGGGCGGGAGGGATTCGGCGGCACGCAGGCTCAACCTGGCGCAGGCTTTCAACGGGCTGGGCTGGATTGTCGGACCTCTTGCCGGCGGCCTGCTCATTCTCGGTGATGACAGCGACATATCGCTGCCGTATGCGGTGATCGGGGCAGTGGTGCTTGCGATGGGGCTGGTGTTCTCCAGACTCAGACTCCCTTCTCCGCAACCTGAATGTGCGGGACAGGGTGAGGACAGTGTGCGGGCTGCCGGGAAGGACATGTCCGTATGGCAGGTCCGCACCTTCCGATACGGTGTCCCGGCGCTCCTGCTGTACGTGGCTGCGCAGACGGGCATCAACTCCTTCTTCATCAACTATGTCATCGAGTCGGACCCGGACATCTCCGCCAGGACGGCCGCCCTCATGCTCTCCCTCGGCGGCATGGGCCTGTTCATGCTGGGCCGCCTGGCCGGCTCGGCCGTGATGCGCACTGTCCGCCCTTCCGCCGTGATGACGGCGTGCTCTGCAGGAGCATCCGCATGCATGGTCCTGACCGTGTCCTGTCCCGGAACCGTCGGCGTCACCGCCCTCTGTCTGACTTATCTTTTCGAGAGTGTCATGTTCCCGACCATATTCTCCATGTCCCTGACCGGCCTGCATGGCGGGCAGACGGGGACGGCCTCCTCGTTCCTGGTGATGTCCATCGTCGGAGGAGCGGTCTCGCCCGTGCTCATGGGACTTATAGGAGAGGACAGGATGTCCGCGGGGTTCCTGCTGCCGCTGGTGTGTTTTATTGCGGTAGCGGCGTATTCGGTGTATTTTGACAGACAATCACATATAAAAGACAACAAATAATATCAACTTTTTAAATTTTCCTTGCAATGAAAAAAATTTATCTTGCAGCTATTGCAGTTGCGCTCCTGTCGTCATCGGCGCTGATGGCGCAGGATTTCGTGAAAGACAGCACTTCGGCTGTCGATCCAAAGCCCAGTTTCAAGGGATTTGTCTCGAATAAGTTCTGGGACAACTGGGAAATATCCATAGGTGGCGGTGTCGGGACAGCCATGAACGGCGGCAACGATCCGGGTCCTTTGAACCGTAGGATAGGAGGCTTTGGCGAGATATCCGTGGGTAAATGGCTGCACCCTGTTGTAGGATTGAGGGGTGAACTGCAGATGGGTGCATACAACAACTTCACAGATGACCTTACCCGCATGACCTGGCCCTATGCTTATCTGCATGCAGACCTGATGATCAATCTGTCCAACTGGATAGGAGGCTATAAGGAACATCGTGTCTACTATGCCATCCCGTATGTAGGTATGGGATACTTTGCCTCCAACTTTACGGACGGTACCAGGTCCATCAACTCCATACCTGTGACAATGGGCAACTTCGCGGTCTCCTACGGTCTGATAAACAAGTTCCGCGTGTCCAACAGCGTTGACATTAATCTCAATCTCAAGGGTATCGTGAGCATGGCGTCAGTCAATCCCACGTTCAATGCAAACTGCGGTACATATTTCAACGGTCTGGATGCTTCTGTCGGCATCACCTATCGCTTCGGCAAGCGTGACTTTGAACGCGGTGCTGCCGGTTACACAAAGGAGGACGTGGATGCCCTGAAGGCTGAGGCCGAGATGGTAGCGGCTCAGGTGAAGGCAGAGAAGGAGGCTAAGGAAGACCTCAGCGACGATCTGGCCCAGGCACAGAAGGATGCGGCGGCAGCTCAGCAGCGTGCATCAGAGGCAGAGAAGCAGCTTGCGGACGCACAGGCAGAGCTGGAAGCCCTCAAGAAGCAGCAGGCCCTCGATGCCGCCACTCCGGAGGAGACCATCTTCTTCGGATATGAGGTGTGGGGACTTGACGCCGTGGACATGACCGCACTGCAGGAGCTGGCCGGGAAGATACTCGCCGGTCCCAAGGACTATGTCTACACCATTACCGGATATGCTGACTTCTCCACAGGTGCCCGCAGCAACAACATCGCCATCGCACAGAAACGCGCACAGTCCGTATATGACTATCTCGTAAGCCTCGGAGTGCCCGCCGGACAGCTCACCTGTCAGGGTGCAGGCCCCGACGCACAGCCCTTTACCGGACGCGGCAACCAGTCCGTCACCATCAAATAATCTGGAATTTCAGACAGAACCCTATTTTAAGATTGTTATCCTTTTCAAAGAGGCCGGCGGGAGCATCTCCAGCCGGCCTCTTTTTGTATGAAAGGTCATCCAATGGTTATATCCCCAGTACCTCTATGAGATCGGGAGTCACCTCGGCTATGGCAACGCCTATTATGCCCTGAAGCATGACTACGACGCGGCGGCTGCGGTGTCCGCGGACCTTTATGAAGGTTCCTGTTACTCCGTTGAAGGGGCCTCCGAGTATGCGTACAGGCGTTCCTTTCTGCAGGTCGATCTCGTCCGGGCGGAGGTATACCAGCCGCTCGTTGCAGTCTTTGGTGACTTTGATGAACTGCTCCATTTCACTGTCCGGTACTATGATGGGGATATTCTTACCGTCGCATGGGCGCGTAAGCCACTGAAGGAATGGGATATCAGCCTTTACATTCTGTACGTCCTCCCTTCTGGCATGCACGAAGATCAGGTTATGTACGGCGGGAATCAGTTCTTTGGCCTTGTGTCCGTTGCGTTTGGTTACCGGCATGTACCGCATGGGAATGAAACACTCAAGCCCTGCGGTCTCCAGCAGGTCTCTGGCCTTGATTTCCCTGCGGAAAGTCGCGCTCATGGCAAACCACTGAACAGGGGAAGGTGAAGTCGTATTTTGTGCTGTAGCTATCATAGTCTCTGGCTGCAAATCTAAGTAATTATTTGTGTCTGAGGTAAAGTTTCTTGAAAAATATGGCTTTACATACTTTCGACCGCTTTGTTGAGCGGGTCGAGTATGTGATGGTTGAACTGGTCGATTACCGAGTCGCTGATGGCAGCCAGGTATATCTGTGTGGTGCGTTCTGATGTGTGTCCCATGCCTGAACTGATGACTGCGATGGGGGTGTTGCGGTTGCGGGCTGTCGTGGCCCAGGTGTGGCGGCTCACATAGGAGGACAGCGGGGTGTCCAGCCCGAGCATGCGGCTTATTCTCTTGAGTTTGCGGTTGTGGTATCCCAGAGCTGTCTGGTACTGGCGGTAGGCTTCTGTCGTATCGGTGGATTTGATGACCGGGAATACGTAGGGGGAATCGGCCGTGATTGCCGAGTATCTGTCTATGATGCAGCGCAGGCACGGTTCTATCCTGATGCACATCTGCTGTCCGGTCTTTTTCCTGACATATCTCAGGATATTGCCCGTAATATCGCTTTTGTGCAGGAACACTATGTCGACAAAGGCCATGCCCCGTGCGCAGTAGCTGAATATGAACAGGTCCCTGGCCAGGGTCAGTGCTTCCGAGCAACTCAGGTCCATGGATATGAGCCGGAGCATCACATCCTCGTCCACGGCTCTTTTCCTCGTGTGCTCAATGCCGGTGTATGCGTCCTTGAACGGATTTTTCTGGACTATGAGCCCTTCCTTGACAGCCTTGTTGTAGACCGAGCGCAGTATGCGCATGTAGAATGAGACTGTATTCCTGGCCACGTTGCGCCGGTACAGCCAGTATTCGTACTCGGAGATGAGCTTCCAGTCCAGGTCCGAAAGGAGGATGTCATGGTTGTGCAGGAATGCGGAGAAGCTGTTCAGGGTCTTGCGGTGGTTGCGGGCGGAACCCAGCTTCATGGCGCAGGTCAGGGCCTGTATCTCGTGTTTCATGAACAGGACTGCCGACAGTTCATGCCCCTTGCTCATGAACCTGCTTATGACGTCACCCGGCGTATAGTCTTTGCCCGTGGAGTTCATTTTGTCCACTATGTCCTTGAGCAAAAGGAGGTCCCTGTCGATATTTTTTTGATATTCAGAGAGTATTCCCAGTCTGTCCTTGTCGTGGCGGAGGGTGCATGATGCCGGATCCCACTGGAAGGGATAGATGTGCATCCTGGTGTTGATCCTTTTGTAGGACTGTCTGCGGCAGATCTGATAGTAGAGGGTTCCTGGCTTGCCGTTCACGGTAGAACTTCTGAATTTTAATCTAATTGTTGTCATAGCGTTTAATTTTATTATCTTTGTATGTTTGAAAAAACAAAAATGATATGCCAAACAAAAATTTTGCGCTGATCGGTGTCGGCGGCTATATTGCTCCAAGACACCTCAGGGCTATAAAGGATACAGGAAATATATTGCAGGCGGCTTACGACCGTTTCGACAGTGTCGGGATCATGGACAGTTACTTCCCCGATGCTGCTTTTTTTACTGAGCAGGAGCTCTTCGACCGTCACTGCTCCAAGCTCAAGGGAACTGACCGTCAGATAGAGATGCTGTCGGTATGTACTCCGAATTACCTGCATGACGCCCACATGCGCTACGGCCTCAGACTTGGGGCCGATGTCATCTGCGAGAAGCCCGCCGTGCTCAATCCCCATAACATCGACGCCATAATGAAGATAGAGGAGGAGACCGGCCACAAGGCCTACAACATCCTCCAGCTCCGTCTCCACGACTCGATAGCGGCCTTGAAGAAGAAGATAGACGAGGGACCCTCGGACAAAGTCTACGACGTGGACCTGACCTATATCACATCCCGCGGCAACTGGTACTACGCCTCCTGGAAGGGGGACGAGCACAAGAGCGGGGGAGTGGCCACGAATATCGGAGTACATTTCTACGACATGCTCCAGTGGATTTTCGGACCGGTGAGCGAGAATGTAGTGCATGTCAAGAGTCACGACCGCGTGGCCGGCTATCTGGGCCTGAAGAAGGCCCGTGTGCGCTACTTCCTGAGCATCAATGCGGACAATCTGCCGGAGAATGCCGTCCAGGGTGAGAAGCGCACCTACCGTACGATCATGATCGACGGGGAGGAGTTCGAGTTCAGCGCCGGCTTTACCGAGCTGCATACCCGCAGCTATGAGAAAATACTGGCAGGGGAAGGGTTCCGCATCAGCGAGGCCCGTCCCTGCATCGAGATAGTCAGTCAGATCCGTACGGCCACACCCATAGGCCTGAAGGGGGACTACCATCCTCTGGCCAAGCTGCCCCTGGCTCCTCATCCTTTCGGCTGGTAAATCATGGACAGGACAATGCAGCAGAAGATTCAGATGGTGGACCTTCACGGTCAGTACTTGAAAATCAAGGCGGAAGTTGACGCCGCCATAGCGGAGGTCATCGACAGTTCTGCATTTATAGGCGGTCCGGCGGTCGGACGCTTTGCCTCGGCTCTTGCGCAATACACGGGAGCCGCCCATGTCATTCCCTGCGGCAACGGTACGGATGCCCTCCAGATAGCCCTCATGGCCCTCGGCCTGAGACCAGGCGACGAGGTCATCGTTCCGGCATTCACCTACGTGGCTTCGGCTGAGGTAATAGCCCTGTTGGGACTCAGACCTGTGCTGACGGATGTGGACCGCAGCACCTTTAATATAGACATCAGCTGCATGGAGCGGGCGCTGACATCCCGGATGCGGGCTGTTATACCCGTCCACCTCTTCGGACAGAGCTGCGACATGGCTCCGATCCTGGATTTCGCCGCCGCACACGGTCTGTATGTCGTAGAGGACAATGCCCAGTCCCTCGGAGCCGTCTACACCTTCCCGGACGGCCGCCGCAGATACACCGGCACCCTCGGACACATCGGCTGCACCTCGTTCTTCCCCTCGAAGAACCTCGGCTGCTACGGGGACGGCGGAGCCCTGTTCACGGATGATCCGGAACTGGCGGAGCGCATCCGCATGACGGCCAATCATGGACAGAGGGTCAAATATCACCACGATGTGGTGGGCTGCAACTCCCGCCTCGATACCATTCAGGCTGCTGTCCTCGAGGTCAAGCTGCGGCATCTCGATGAGTATTGCGCCGCGCGTCGGGAGGCTGCCGTCCGCTATCGGGCATTGCTCTCAGGCACAGAGGGAATAGAGCTGCCAGCCGAGGCGTCTTACAGCACCCATGTATACCACCAGTTTACCCTGAAGGTCGCCGGCGGGCGGAGGGATGCCCTGAAGGAGCATCTGGCCTCCCGCGGGATACCGTCGATGATATATTATCCGCTGCCGCTGCATCATCAGCAGGCCTACCGTCAGGAGGGGCTGTCCCTTCCCGCTGCGGAGGATTTGGCGCAGAGCGTATTGTCCCTGCCGATGCATACGGAGCTGACGGCCGGGGTGCAGGAGAGGATAGCGGAGGCAGTGAAGGATTTTTTCAGGAAATAGGACAATGGAAGAGAAAGGATATTTCGCACATGAGACGGCGGTCATCGACCCGGGATGCACGATAGGAGAGGGGTGCCGGATATGGCATTTTTCCCATATCATGACCGGTGCGGTGCTCGGGCCGGGCTGCAATATCGGGCAGAACGTGGTCATCTCCCCGGAGGTGGTTCTCGGCCGCAATGTCAAGGTGCAGAACAATGTGTCAGTGTACACGGGAGTCACCTGCGGGGACGATGTGTTCCTCGGGCCCTCCTGCGTCTTTACCAATGTGGTCAATCCCCGCAGTGCGGTCAACCGCCGTGGTGAGTATCTCTGCACGCATGTGGGACAGGGGGCTACGATAGGGGCCAATGCCACGGTGGTCTGCGGCCACGACATCGGCGAGTGGGCCTTCATAGGCGCGGGGGCGGTGGTGACGAAGGACGTGCCTCCGTACGCTCTGGTGGTGGGCAATCCCTCGCGGCAGGTGGGATGGATGAGCCGGGCCGGCTATCGCCTGGAGTTCGGGCCTGACGGGACGGCTGTGTGCCCGGGAACCGGTGAAAAGTACAGGCTTCAGGACGGCCGCGTGAGTGTGGTGGAATAGAAATTGAACGATAACCTTTATAAACAGATAATTAATCTCAACCAACAAAAAAGTATGAAGAAAACCATTTTAACCCTGATTCTGACGGCAGCACTCCTGCCTTTCGCCGCTTCGGCGCAGAATGTCAAGTTCGAGGAGTACGACCTCGACAACGGTCTGCATGTGATTCTCTCGCAGAACCACAAGACCCCCAATGTCGTAATCTCCGTGATGTATCACGTGGGCTCGAAGAACGAGGAGCCCCATCTGACCGGCTTCGCCCATTTCTTCGAGCACCTTATGTTCGAGGGCACCGAGAATATCGGCCGCGGCGAGTATGCCACCTACGTATCCGAGGCCGGTGGCTCTCTGAACGCCAACACCTCCAATGACCGTACCTACTATTTCGAGCTGCTGCCCTCCAACCAGCTGGAGCTCGGAATGTGGCTGGAGTCCGAGAGGATGCTGCATCCCAAGATCGAGGAGATCGGCGTGAATACCCAGAAGGATGTGGTGTGCCAGGAGATGGGCCAGACCCGCGACAACCAGCCCTACGGCACCGCATTTACCAAGATTCTGACCAACTCGTTCAAGGTTCATCCCTACAACCACGACGTGCTCGGTTCCGAGGAGCACATCCGCAATGCCTCCATCCAGGATTTCCAGGACTTCCACGATATGTTCTACAAACCCAACAACGCCGTGCTGGTGATCTGCGGTGACTTCGATACCAAGCAGACCAAGGAATGGATCGAGGAGTACTTCGGCGACATACCCGCAGGTACAGTGGAGCCCCGCCGTCCGGATCCCAATATGGAGCCTAAGCGTACAGAGCCCATCAAGGATACAGTCTATGACAACATCCAGATGCCTATGCTGATAGAGGTATATCCCGCTCCTGCATACGGTACTGAGGACTATTTTGCAATGAACGTATTCAACTCCATACTCTCCGCAGGCAACTCAGCCCGTCTGCAGAAGCAGATCGTGGACACCAAGAAGACCGGTCTGATGGCTGGTGGCGGCGTGATGCCTTTCGAGCATCCGGGTGTGTTCATGATCCAGGGTATCCCCAACGGTGTGGATCTTTCCGTCCTTGAGGCAGATATAGACGCTGAGGTCTATGGCCTGCTGGAGAACGGCATGTCCGATGAGGAATTCCAGAAGGTGATGAATATGGTGGAGATGAGCGAGGCGACTTCCAACACCACTATCGAAGGTGTCGCCGAGAGCCTTGCAACAGCCTATACTTACCTCAAGAACACCAATTTCGTCAATGAGACCATGGAGCAGTACTCCAAGCTGACCAAGGAGAAAGTCCTCGAGGTCGCCAGGAAATATATCGACCCCGCTCAGAAGATCTCCATCTACTATCTTCCCAAACAGAACTAACTTTAAGACATGTACAACGATATGAAAAAGATACTTACACTTACATTGGCGGCCGCCCTGCTGTCCCTTTTCCAGCTGAGCGCGCAGATAGACAGAAGCAAGGCTCCCGAGGCAGGTCCCGCTCCCGTGGTGGAGTTCGGTGACTTCGAGAAATTCACCCTCGACAACGGTCTCCGCGTCATCCTCGTGGAGGACCATGACCGTCCTGTCGTCAACTTCAATATCAATTTTATCGTGGATCCCTTCGTGGAGGGGGAGAAGGCAGGCGAGTCCTCTTTCTTCGGCGATCTCTGGGGCAGGGGGACTGTAAACCGTACTGCAGACCAGCTCAACAATGAGGTCGATTTCCTCGGCGCCACATTCCGTACCGGCTCCCGTTCCCTGGGTTTCAGGACCCTTACCAAGTACACTGACAAGATGATGGATGTCCTCACCGATGTGCTGTACAATCCCACCTTCCCTCAGGAAGAGCTGGACAAGATCAAGGACCAGGCTCTGGGCGTGCTTCAGATGTCCCGTACTTCTCCAGGTGCCATTATGGACAATATCATGACCGCTACGGTATATCCTGAGGGACATGCCTACAGCGATATCATGACCGAGGCTACGGTAGAGGCCATCACTGTAGATGACTGCCGTGAGTACTACGAGAACTACATCATTCCAAACAGCGCGGTTGTCATCATTGTAGGTGATATGAACCTTAAGGAAGCCAAGAATCTCTGCGAGAAATATCTCGGCAAATGGGAGAAGGGCGAGATCATCACCCATGAGGACCCCGCGGTCAACTATCCCGAGGGTATCCAGGTGGTATTCTCTCCCAAGGACGGTGCAGTACAGTCCACTATCGAGATGATGTCACCCATCACACTTACCCCTGACTCCGAGGACCGTATGGCCCTGAGCATTGCCAATGCCATCTATGGCGGCGGTGGATTTGACGCCAAGCTGTTCCGCAACCTCCGCGAGACTCACGGATATACCTACGGAGTCTACTCCGGCGTCAGCTCGGATGAAATCTCCGGTAAGTTCAGCGCCGGCGGCGATGTCAACGGCAACGCTACCGACAGCTCCTTCGTGCAGATGCGCTTCGAGCTGCAGAACATGATGGACGGCGACTATACCGAGCAGGATCTGGAGAAGTTCAAGACCATGTATGCCGGTGATTTTTCCCGCTCGCTGGAATCTTCAAGCACCATTGCCAGCTTCGCTTACACTATCGAGCGTTACGGTCTGCCCGATGACTACTATGCCACCTATCTCCAGAGATTGGATGCCCTGACTCTCGATGATATCCGCGCCGTAGTGGCCAAGTACTTCGACCCCGACAACATGTACTGGTTCTGCGTGGGTGATCCTTCCGTACTGCCCGCTCTGGCGGCTTACGACTCTGACGGAGTGGTAGTGGAGCTCGACTTCGAGGGCAAGCCCATTGAGCGCAAGGAGGTATCTGCGGACGTGACTGTCGAGTCCGTTCTCGAGAACTATCTCAATGCCATCGGCGGCCGTGCTCTCGTGGAGGGCATCACCGATATGACCGAAGTGGTGGAAATGAGCATGATGGGCATGAGTATCTCGACTGAGACCAAGCGTATCCCCGCACAGAAAGCATTCTCCATGACTCAGTCAATGGGCGGTACTCCCGTATCTACGATAGTACTCCGTGACGGCAAGATCAAGGTGTCTGCCGGCGGTATGGAGCAGGAGATTACCGATCCTGCACAGGTTGAGGCCATGAGCGACATCTATCCCATCCCCGAGGTTCTCGGCCCTGAGCAGGGCTATGTATTCACCCTCGAGGGCATTGAGAGCGTGGAGGGCCGCGACGCCTACAAGGTAAGGCAGGAGAAGAGCGGTATCGCTGCATATCACTACTATGATGTGGCTACCGGTCTCAAGGTCAAGAGTGTCGTTTCGGCGCAGGGTCAGACTACAGAAGCAGTCCTGGCTGATTATCAGAAGACAGCCTACGGTATCCTGTATCCTATGACCCAGAAAGTCACCATGCCCCAGATAGGTCTTGTGGAGGCCAAGGTTACCAAGGTTGAGTTCAACACCGGTATCACCCCTGACCAGCTGTAGTGCTGAGCGGCATCCTTGTCCGGTTGGCAACAGCAGCATATTGCTCTGTCCGACCGTGAGACAGATGCCATGACGATATCGCAGCAGCATCGGCATCCAAGTCCCGCAGTTGCGAATCCATAATGAGGAGAGTGTCCCCTATGCCTTATGGCTTTTGGGACACCCTCTTTTTTTGTTGCCCGACCGTCCGTCCCGGATTCCCTCCTTTTTCGCTTCCGTTGTTGCCATAATCTTGCACTTTTTTCAAAATAATTTGCATGTATGTAAAATATACTTTACATTTGCACAAGTAAAATTTACATAAATAAAACAGATATGAAAACTAAACATTATCTTCTTTCCTACAAATGGCAGACGGCAGGATGGATACTCCTGGCTGTTGCCTTAATGGTGACTTGTCTAATTGTTGGTGTAGGACTTTACATGACGATGAGCGAGGCTGTTACGAAACTATTTGTCGCGGCTGTTTATGTCGTGACCGCTGTTTCACTGCTGCTGATAGCATTTTCGGAGGAGAGGCAGGAGGACGAATTCATTAAGTCGCTGCGGGGAAGGTCGCTGGCTGCTGCGGCTTGCGTGGCATTTGTGCTGTCCATAATCTGGTTCTGCGTGAGCAATGTAGGCCAGATGTATCTCCCTTTGCAGATGGGTGACGATCTGTGGTGGAAGTTCAGTTTAGTGGATAATTATCTGTCAATCATCCCGATGTTCTTCCTTTACATCGTTATTTTCAAAGCGAGTCTGTGGGTCTATAGATGGAGGAGCCGCCATGAAGAATAACATCCGTGTCGAGAGGGCTGTCCTGCGCATATCTCAGCAGCAGCTGGCCGAGGCCGTCGGTGTCTCCCGCCAGACCATTTACGCCATCGAGAACGGGAAGTTCATTCCCTCCACAGAGCTGGCACTGAAACTTTCGGCCTATTTCGGGAAGACTGTCAATGAGCTTTTTCAGCTGGATTGATTTATGCGGCCGGGATTGAGCATTAAGCAGAAAGCGCGTCTGACGGCTATGTACGCCAGAAATTTCCTGATGTTGTCGGGGATATGCAGCTTGTCTGCGTTCATTGCTCTGGCGGTGATGGACGCGGATAGGGCCGGACTCGCAGCAATGGTCGGGATGCTGTCGCTGATGAAGCTGTTCCTGACCGGAATACTGGTGCTGCTTAGAATGTTGGACCGCGGCCGGGGCGACCGGGAGTTTTTCTATATCAACCTCGGACTTTATCCCCGCCGGATGACGGCTGCGGCTGTGATTCTCGACCTTGCGGTATATGCCGTGGGGCTGACCGTTATAATCTTGATTAAAAATGCCCTGCAGTACTGAGACACATAAAGTGCATACGCTGCTCGCCGACAGCATAACCCTCTCTTTCGGATGGCAGAATGTCCTGAACGGAGCCTGGCTGCGGTCTCAGACCGGCATGGTCACGGGGCTGCTGGGCCGCAACGGGAGCGGCAAGTCATCGATGTTCCGTGCGGTGATGGGGCAGTTGAAGGCTCAGAACTGCTTTGTGCGGGTGGACGATGAAACCGTCTCGGATGCCTTGCAAGGCGGCAGCGGTTCATGGCTGCCGTGGTCCGTGACCGGAGGCCTCTTCCGGAACGGCTCCGTGGCCCGCTGTCTCAAGTACCTGCCTCAAGGCAACTTCCTGCCGCCGAAGATGACCTTGCGCCGGATATTCGAATATTACGCGATGGACTACGGAGAACTCTCCGAGGCATTTCCCCAATTCGCACAATATCAGGATGCCCAGGTGCGGGAACTGTCCTCTGGAGAAGTGCGCATCGCCGGGATATGGCTGGTGCTGTGCTCCCCGGCTCCGTTCTGCATCCTCGACGAGCCGTTTTCCTTCCTCGCCCCGGTGGCGGTGGAACGGATACAGGACCTCATCCGCCGCCAGAAGTCCTCCAAAGGCATCATCCTCTCCGATCACAACTACAACGCCCTCCTCGAAGTCTCCGACGAAGTCCTCCTGCTCTCCGACGGTTATGTCCATCAGGTCCGGGACCGCAGCGACTTGGTGCGGTACGGCTACTGCCGTTAATGGCTGTCCTCGCGGTATTCGAGGATGTCGCCGGGCTGGCAGTCGAGGGCGCGGCAGAGGGCCTCGAGGGTGGTGAAGCGGATGGCCCGGGCCTTGCCGGTCTTGAGTATCGAGAGGTTGGCGGGGGTGATGCCGACTTTTGCGGCCAGCTCGCCGGAGGACATCTTGCGGCGGGCGAGCATTATGTCTATGTTTACGATTATTGCCATGGCTGTTAGTTTAGATGGTGAGTCTGTTTTCTTCGCTGACTCTGACCGCAAGGCCGTAGATGAGGGAGAAGGCGAAGAGTATCAGCGGAGTCAGAAGCATAGCATCAGTGATGTTTTTGTATGTGTCGTAGATTAGAATACGGATATTCTCATTGCAGAAATTGTACAGTAGGTTGCATACTGCGGCGGATATCAGTATGTAAGTGTTTGATTTAAGGAAAAATGCTCCTGATTTGAGGGCAAGAATGGACTTGATCATGAACAGGAGCAGCAGAGCGTCGAAAGCGATGCCGAAGAGCAGGCGTCCATAAAATATAAAGTACTGCCAGCCGAGGACGTCGTCGCTCCATACGATTTTGCTGCCGTTCTCAGCGGCGCCGTCTCCGTAGACAATATTCCTGTAGTCTGTAAACCATCCGGCTACGCTTCCGCTTTGCACGATAAGCCATACGGCATTTACAATGCAGATGATGCCGACTATTGCTGTTACGGCAATCAGTAGATTTTTAGTGTTTCTTTTCATAATTCGGTAAATTTTTATTGTTAATCGATATGCAAATATAGTGATTTTATCGAAAAACAATAAATTATCTGAAATTTTCTTTATGTTATGTCTTTCTACTGTCACAGAGCGCAACTTGTGTATGCGGTGCGGACCCTCGCCGTTTTTGAACGCGTACATTTTTGCGGTAAAAGTTTTACTTTTGCGGTAAAAGTATCCACAATCATGGCAAAAAGACTTCTCACTATCCTTCTTCTGAGCACGGCAGCAATGCTGGCATCTCAGGCGCAGAATGCTGACGGTCGCATCGGGATGTGCATGAACGAAGGCCGTTGGTTCGACCTGGCACACGAGCTGAATGTTACTCCGGCGGATTCCGTCAACCCTATTTTGTATAAGATGGCTGTGGCAATGACGCACCATTATTTCAACCGACCTGACTCGGCGTGCACAGTGCTGGGAGATCTGCTGAACAATCATCAGGAGGAGTTGGGCGACAATACTTTAAGCATGGCGGTGCTGATGGGAATGAACCTGGCGCGTACCGACCGCTATGCGGAAGCGGCAGATCTGATGCAGAGCCTGTGCGGCCAGCTGGAAGCAATGGGTGCGGACAGTACGCAGACCGCAGGGCTGAGTATCATGGCGCGGCAGTACCGCGTTTTCGCCGAAAACGGCCCTGTCTGCCGGCCTCTGCATCCCGGCAGTGCCTTCTTCAAATCCGCTGGGAGAGAGCAATATGCTGAGGACGGACAGTGAGGGCCTGCACGTGGCTGCTGCAGACGGAGACGGGCGGCCTCTGTATCTGCATTTTGATACAGGTGGATACGGGACAACGCTTCTTCCGCATTGGTACCTGCAGCACAGGGAGGAGGTTATGGCTGCGGGAACACCGGATTCCCTGAGTGTTGCCGGTGTGGGCGGTGTCAACATTACCCGCGCTTACCGTCTGCCGTATAAAGAGTTTCGCATAGGAAACGGTGAGGCTGTCCTCGATTCGGTGACAGTGGATACAGGAGTCGGCTTGCATACAGGCGGTGAGGAAAGTCCTCAATACCTGGGAGGAGAAGAGGACGGTACTTTGGGGCTGGACCTTCTGGAGCAATTCAGGACGGTGATACTGAACTTGGAGGAAATGTATCTGAACGGGATACCGTATTAGCTCGATAGCAGGCAATGCAGGCCAATCTTCACGTTGCTTTTTAGTTGTAACGGATGCGGCTAAAATCAGTCGTTTCGGGCAGAAAATGCTGCACTTAAAAAATGTCTTTGGCAGCAAATGTCTGAATGTCAGAAGATTGTGCTGTAACTAAAAAGCAACGTGGAATTTTGCTGAGGTCAGACCGTAGACGGCCCCTGCCATAGCACTTCCTGGACGCATTTAAGGAAGTACGTGCCTGGGGTACTGTTCAGTCTGTCGTAGGTATAACTTTGAGCACATAACCTTTCTTTTTAAGCGAGATTATGGATACAGATGCATCGTCTTCCAGCAGATGTCTGAGATATGTAATCTGCACATTGAGCGCAAGGGAATTGGCAGGACTGTCGTCTCCCCACACCTTTTTCAGGATTGTGCCGCGTTCGACAACAGAGCCGGCATTACGGGCCAGGAGTGTCAGGATTTCCGTCTGCCTGAGGGTCAGGCTGCGTGTCCTTCCGTTGAAAGTGAGAGTGGAGAGACTGCTGTCGAAAACGGTGTTGCCGACGGTCATGATGTGTTGAGTTGCGGAAGTCCGTGCCTCAAGCCGCTCGCGTATCCGTGCAGTCAGTTCCTCCGGGTAGAACGGTTTGGGAATATAGTCATTGCCTTTGAGGCTGAATCCTTTCAGACGATCATCCCTTTCCGTTCTGTCTGTGAGGAAGAACAGCAGGGTGTCGCGGTCCATTTCTCTTATCCTGCGTGCCAGCTCGAATCCGTCCATTCCCGGCATATTTATATCCAGCAGTATCAGGTCCGGTCTGCTGCTGCAGTACATTTTCCATCCTGCGGTGCCGTCCGGGGCGTATGTCACGTCGAATCCCTCCACCTCAAGATATCTTTTAAGGAGCATGGAGTTCCTTACGTCATCGTCTACCAACAGTATCCGGTTCATATTTCTCCTCCCTGAGGCATTGTTACTGTGAATATGCTTCCATTACCCTCCTCGCTGTCTACGCTGATGCAGCCTCCGTGGGCTTCTGCCAGCATCTGGACGTAAGCCAGACCAAGCCCCATGCCGGGGATACCGCTGTCCTGTATTTTTCTACTGCGGAAAAATTTGTCAAACACATAGGGCTGCTCGTTTTTGGCGATGCCGTAACCGTTGTCGCGGACGGTCAGCACGAGCCGGTTGCCGTCAAGACGGTAGTCTATGCCGATGTGCACTTCCGGACCGGAATACTTTACGGCGTTCTCCATAAGGTTTCCTACTATGTCGGAGAGGTACATCCTGTCGGCGATCACTGCAAGGTCCTTCTGCGGCAGTATATCGATATGGACTTTCTTTCCGGCAGGGATATCGAGCTTGGACATACACTCATCCAGCATGTCTCTCAGGCTGAATTCAGTCTTTTGCAGAGGCAGGTCAGCAGTGTCGCTGTAGGTAAGCTCGCGCAGTCTGGACAGATAGGAAGAAAGATTGTCCAGTTCCCTGCATGAGTCGGCTATCACGGACTCACGGCATTCCATATCCTTCATAAGGGTGGCGTTGCGCATATATGAGGCACATATTTTCAGAGTGGAGACCGGACGTTTCAGTTCGTGGACTACTGAGTGGATGAAGTCCGCTCTGAGCTGCTCTATGCGTCTCTGCCTGCGGATAGTGGATATCTGTGCCAGCAGGCAGGATATCAGAATTACGGAAAGTGCCAGGGCCATTGCGAGTACTCCGGACATCTCCCTGATAATAGGGGATACGCTGACAGGTATTTCAATCCTGACCAGCTCGCCTTGAAGGATGTCGTATGGATATATGACGGTCATCCGCGGCTTCAATATGGAAGAACGGGATATCATCTTTGGGGTATGTGTCGCAGTATCCTGTTTTTCGGTGACAACGTCGACTGCGTGCAGACCGGCTTTGTCCAGTCTGTCTTTTAGCTCTTCAACAGAAAAAGGATGGCACTCGTCCACACAGAAACGCTCCAGTGCATCATAGGCGTCCTGTCCGAATCCGGAACCACTGGCCATGATATTGTATTTGCGGATTCCCTGAGGCTGTTCCGTCCGGTACTTGTTGATGATTTCTCTGCGCCACGATGTGTCCTTCTTCGGATAGAGTTCTGTGTCAGCTATGTATATTTCGAATATATAATTTGGAGCTTCATTTTCGTTATTGCCGCCAATTATGCTGGTCACGGTCGCTATGCCGATTCTTTGATCCGGGGAAGAACGGCGTGCCTGAAAATCCTCATCCATCACTTGTAGAATCTCCCCATAGAGCTTCTGCTCGTGCCCGTGCAGCGTGTACATGTAACGGGAGCGGAGCCATAGGCCCTGGGCAGCGCAGAATGCGGCTATCGCGGCTATAGTGAGCAGATTCAGAATCTTTATTCTCCTTTCCATGGTACAAAAATAGGCATATCCTGCAAGTCCGGAAAATTTTCAGTGTGCGTACCGGCATTGAGTAATAATTCAGTAATAATTTCCAATATTTGAGTAAGGATTATTTTCTTCCGCTATTTCCTGAGGCGGTAATTTTGTACTGTCGAATAAAAATCAATTGTCTTATGAAACACGATAAAATCCTATTCGCAGCTTTCGCTGCTCTTTTATTTCCATTCTTAAGCATTCACGCCCAGACCGGAAGCGGCAGCATGATGATTATGGGAGATATTGATGTCAGCCAATTTAAAAATTTAAAATTTAACATCATTCCCACTCCGAATCCGAGGAACTACAGCACCCGTGTGGCCATAGACACATCGAGGCTGAGCGTCACCTACAGATACACCATAACGGAGCCGGACTCGCTGGAGGCGATGATAATAGACATGCAGACTCTCGAGATAGGGGACAGGACCAACCGATTCTACAGCAGGTACGGAGAGTTCCGTGACAGCATAATGTACGAGAACCAACTCGACTTCCTCAGGACGAGCAACGAGGTGGGCATCAGGCCGGACTTCAAGAAGAACGAGCACCCCGTCTACTACGACGTGTTCACATACCCGAGAGAGAATACCCGCTTGGTGTCGGAACGCTACGTGAAGACGGACTACCAGTACACCGAGGAGGTGACGCCGATAGAATGGCAGCTGTCTCAGGAGCAGGAGGTCATCTTAGGCTACAACTGTCAGAAGGCTACGGGCACGTTCCGGGGACGGGAGTGGCAGGTGTGGTTCACATACGACATCCCGTACAACTACGGCCCGTGGAAACTCGGAGGACTGCCGGGTCTGATTCTCAAGGCGGAGGATAGCAGCGGCACCTTCGTATGGGAGGCGGTCAGCCTCATAAGGCCTGAGGAATGCCCCATCTACCAGCACAGCGAAGACGTCAGCCCGGGGAACAGAACAGACAAGTACAAAACACGCAAAAGCTCAAGGAAGGAAACAGCCAAAATACTTGAGACCAGCTGGATGCTTCCACTATATATGTCCGGGCAATCCCAGGAACTGTACGTCAACGATGAGAAAGTGGACACACGCTCGCTCAGCTCTGGCAGGACATGGTACCCCCGCCTGGAACTGGAATAACGGAACCGACACGTACATGAAGACACATTGGCAACCATCTGGTACAAAAGGAAAAGGAGGTGAACATGACACCGCCTGACACATCAGGCTCCCGCACAGTCAAGGCTTAGAATACCCGTGCGGGACGGCAGTCCGACTCCATCTGCCGATATCAAAAAAGGAGGGACAAATAATAAATCACATATGTAAAAAGTAAGGATATGAACACTTTAAAACTCAATGCTCTTGAGAGCAGTAGTCTCAGCAAGAAAGAAATGAACCTCATTAACGGCGGTAATAGAGTATGCGTCTGCGCTTGTAATTTTGAAGGACAAGAAGGCGGATCCTCCAGAGTTGACAACGGAAGGGCAAATTACGGAATAGGATCCGGAGGTGGACACAGTGATGATGATTTAAGTCACGACTTGCATGAAATAGCAACAGCTATTGGCTTTAATGGCATTGTTTACTGCTAGCTTGTTTGCGGACATTTGTCTCCAGCAAAAAAGTGGACAAATGCCCGTTTTTAAATTCAATATGTTTAAAATGAGACATCTGTACATAAATTTAGGCGTTTTATTTTTTTCACTGTTTTTATTTCCAAGTGAAATTCACGCCCAGACCGGAAGCGGCAGCATGATGATTATGGGAGATATTGATGTCAGCCAATTTAAAAATTTAAAATTTAACATCATTCCCACTCCGAATCCGAGGAACTACAGCACCCGTGTGGCCATAGACACATCGAGGCTGAGCGTCACCTACAGATACACCATAACGGAGCCGGACTCGCTGGAGGCGATGATAATAGACATGCAGACTCTCGAGATAGGGGACAGGACCAACCGATTCTACAGCAGGTACGGAGAGTTCCGTGACAGCATAATGTACGAGAACCAACTCGACTTCCTCAGGACGAGCAACGAGGTGGGCATCAGGCCGGACTTCAAGAAGAACGAGCACCCCGTCTACTACGACGTGTTCACATACCCGAGAGAGAATACCCGCTTGGTGTCGGAACGCTACGTGAAGACGGACTACCAGTACACCGAGGAGGTGACGCCGATAGAATGGCAGCTGTCTCAGGAGCAGGAGGTCATCTTAGGCTACAACTGTCAGAAGGCTACGGGCACGTTCCGGGGACGGGAGTGGCAGGTGTGGTTCACATACGACATCCCCTACAACTACGGCCCGTGGAAGCTCGGAGGGCTGCCGGGTCTGATTCTCAAGGCGGAGGACAGCAGCGGATCCTTCGTGTGGGAGGCGGTCAGCCTCGTCAGGCCGGAGGGATGCCCCATCTACCGGCACAGCGAGGATGTAGATCCTGTGAGCGGAACATTCAGGCACAAAATACTCCAAAGATCGCGGAAGGAAACAGCCAAACTACTTGAGACCAGCTGGATGCGTCCACTATATATGTCCGGGCAATCCCAAGAACTGTACGTCAACGATGAGAAAGTGGACACACGCTCGCTCAGCTCTGGCAGGACATGGTACCCACGCCTGGAACTGGAATAAAAAAAGAATCGACATGGGACACCCATTATCCGCAATAGCCTGCATTGCTGTCTTCATCTTTATCCTGCCTCTCAAAGTCCATTCGCAGACCGGAAGCGGCAGTATTGCAATTATGACAGACGGAGATATTGACGTCAGTGAATTCAAAAATATAAAGATTGACTTCATCCCCACTCCAGTTCCGAGGAACTACAGCACCCGTGTGGCCATAGACACATCGAGGCTGAGCGTCACCTACAGATACACCATAACGGAGCCGGACTCGCTGGAGGCGATGATAATAGACATGCAGACTCTCGAGATAGGGGACAGGACCAACCGATTCTACAGCAGGTACGGAGAGTTCCGTGACAGCATAATGTACGAGAACCAACTCGACTTCCTCAGGACGAGCAACGAGGTGGGCATCAGGCCGGACTTCAAGAAGAACGAGCACCCCGTCTACTACGACGTGTTCACATACCCGAGAGAGAATACCCGCTTGGTGTCGGAACGCTACGTGAAGACGGACTACCAGTACACCGAGGAGGTGACGCCGATAGAATGGCAGCTGTCTCAGGAGCAGGAGGTCATCTTAGGCTACAACTGTCAGAAGGCTACGGGCACGTTCCGGGGACGGGAGTGGCAGGTGTGGTTCACATACGACATCCCCTACAACTACGGCCCGTGGAAGCTCGGAGGGCTGCCGGGCCTGATTCTCAAGGCGGAGGACAGCAGCGGCACCTTCGTATGGGAGGCGGTCAGCCTCATAAGGCCGGAGGGATGCCCCATCTACCGGCACAGCGGGGATGTCAGTCCGGGGAACGGAGCGGACAGACACCAGATACGCAAAAGCTCAAGGAAGAACACCAACAAGATGCTGGAGGCCAGTTGGAAGCTCCCATTCTATATGTCCGGGAGCTCCCAGACCCTGTACTTCAACGACGAGAAGGTGGACACACGCTCGATCAGCTCGGGCAGGACATGGTACCCCCGCCTGGAACTGGAATGATAAAACCGACACGGATATGAAACGCATAGCCATAACACTGCTGACAATACTGGCCGCCGTCATCTCCGCATTTTCCCAGTCAAGAATAAGCGGCAGGGTCTTATTAGCCGGCACGGGAGAGCCTGTGGAGTTCGCCAACATAATCGTACGGGACCCCGCACGGAGCGCAGTCCTGACCTACACCACTACGGACGGGGACGGGCGGTACGTGATAGAGGGACTCTTCGGGGCGGACTCGTTGGAAATCACAGTCACCGCGGTCAACATCGAGAAAAGCACCGCGCTCACAGCCAATGTCTCCCGTACGCTTGACTTCACGGTCAGGGAGAAGAAGCTGGAGTTGAACGAGGCAGTGATCACTGCCACCGCTCCTGCGGTGAGAAGAGGCGGCGACACCCTCACCTACTTCGCGGCACGGTACCGTGACGACAACGACCTGGTGGCGGAGGACATCATACGGAAGCTGCCGGGCGTGGAGGTCGAGGAGTCCGGGAGGATCGCATACCAGGGGAAGGAGATCTCACGGTTCTACATCGAGGGGATGGACATGCTCGGCAAGGGGTACACACTGGCGTCAAAGAACATCAGCGCGGACGACATCCAGTCCATAGAGATCTACGAGAACCACCAGCACATCAGGGCGCTGCAGGAGATGTCACGTCCCGACGAGGCAGCCATGAACATCACCCTCAAGGAAGGGGCAAGGGGGACGTGGACAGGCTCACTGCTGGCGGGAGCGGGATACAGCCCGTGGATGTGGAGGGGCGAGGTATCGGCAATGTACTTCGGGAAGCGGATGCAGTCCATCAACACTTACAAGACAAACAACATGGGGTACAACGCGGCAATGGAGTTCGGCTCGCCGGAAAGCGCGGCATCCATTATCGGGGTGCGCCTCCCCACTGAGCCGCCACTGGACGAGGACCTGTTCATGGACAACAACATACACGCCGCATCCAGCAACTTCCTCTTCAGGCTGAGCGGGACGGCACAGCTCACGCTGAACGCGGACTACACACACGACATCAGGAAGAGCGAGGGAGTATCCACTACGGTGCACAATATCGTCGGAGGGATGCCCATTACGGTCAACGAGGTCACATCGGCCTCCAGGAGAAGCGACAGGGCAAACCTGACCATCGGCATAGAGAACAACAGGAGGAAAAGCTACATCAACGACATCCTGCGGCTCAGCGGGGAGCTCAACAGGGACATGGGAAGCGTCATCAGCGACGGCACCCCGGTCAGCCAGGCATTCAGGCTGCCGTCGCTCTCGGCCACGAACAGCCTGCACATGATCATCCCGGTGGCCGGCAGGATGTCACTCAACCTGCTCTCCAACACCTCGTACAACTACCAGCCCACATCACTGCGCGTCACGCCGGTGCTCTTCCCGGACATCTTCGGCGCCGCACAGGCGGATGAAGCGGTGCAGACGCTCAGCTCATCGCAGCTCATAACCCGCAACTCGCTCTCCGGGGTATGGACTAGAGGCGGATGGACGTTCTCCATAGGGCTGGGGCTGAACGCCCATATCGAGGACATAGCGTCGCAGCTGTACACCACGGGGACTCAGGCGGCGGACTCCATGCGCAACGACATCGGATGGCAGAGGTACGACCTCACACTCGGGCCGGGAGTATCATACAAGGCCGGTGACAGGCTCTTCATATCGGCGCACGTCAACGCGGACCTGATGACGCTCAGGACCCGGGACCGTGTAAGGGGCAGGAAAGACGGCGTCACGCGTGTCATCGCAAGCCCTGTCCTGAGACTCAACGGAGAGATCACACAGGACCTCAAGTACTCGGCATCCGCATCATATACGGAGGCCTACGGCGGGCTCTACGACAGCTACGGGGGATTCATCATGACGGACTACCGCAACATCGCCACAAAGGACGGGGAGCTGCGCCACACCAGGAGCCAGAACTACTTGGCCTCGCTCAGCTACAGCAGCGCGCTCAACCTGATATTCGCGAACCTGGAGGCATCCTACTACAGGGCCGGAAGCAACCTCACATACGCATACAGCTATGACGGGGCCCTGACACGCATAGAGTCAGTGGCGGCTCCGAACCTGTCCCACGGGCTGGGACTGGAGGCCAAGGTGTCCAAGCACTTCCTCCCCATATCCACGCTGATAAGCGCTGGCGGAGGGTGGAGACGCAGCTGGAGCGGGATAATACGCCAGGGCGTCAGGCTTGACAGCAGGAGCGATATCTTTACCGCCTCCCTCGGGCTCAACACCAGGTTCACAAGGTGGCTCACCTTGGACTATTCCGCCGCCTACAGCAGGTCCGAGACCGCCGTGGAGTCGCTCGGGTACACAGATCCCATAGACAACATCAAGCAGGAGGGAGAGCTGCTGTTCTCCTTCGGCAGAGGAATCACCCTCTCCGTGGACTGCGAGCACTACTACAACGGCTCCCTACAGCCACGGCACCGCAACATGGTGTTCCTCGGTGCAGAACTGTCAGTCAAGACCAGGCACCTGACATACGCGCTCAAGGGCAGGAACCTGCTGAACACGGCGTCCTACAGCTCGGCATACACCTCTGACATAACGGACTACGTATACTCCTACGCGCTCAGGCCACCGGCGGTCATTGCCATGGTAAGATATAATTTTTAAGCCGAATACTCTCTGACTCCCCAGCATACCGGTCTCGGAGGATAAGCAAAGTCGTGCTGAAGCCGACCAGCATTATAGGGCCTTCTTCTGGGCAGGTATGGAGATACGTCTGCATCAAAACGCACTCGAGTCTGTTTTAGCCTATTTGAGATAATGTGTTTAAGTTTAGTGCTTTACAACGATTGCCGATACTACAGATTGGGGGTGTGCACCTTCTGTCTGTTTTGCAGTAATTTGCTTAAGTGATTGTTATGTACGTGCTTATCAGAATAGTTGCTTAACAGACTGTGAGGAGAAAGAAAGTTGCGTTTATGCCGATCCACATTATGGGGTCTTCTGAGATGGGTGTTGAGATACGTATGCATCAAAACGCACTCGAGTCTGTTTTGGTCTATTTGAGATAACGTGTTGTAGTTTTGTAAATTATACTGGGTGATACTGGGTGCTGGCATTACAGATTGGGGATAGGACTCCCTCACAGAGCACTTTTGCTACAGAAATGTGTATGAGAACTTCACATTCATTTATGTAAATGTTAATGTCTGACGGGAAAGCTATACGTGAAGAATGCCCGCAAAAGGTTTGAAAGTCCACCTTCGGAAGATGAGCAGACGGATATTCCGCAGATTTTCGTAAATTTTCGTAAATTTTCGTAAATTTGCCCAAGTGCTTGTAGCAGACATTATTTCAAATTACGGATATTATAATCTGAGCAAAATATGAAACAGTTACGCAAGATATTCAACATCGTGTCAGCGGCTGTGCTGCTGGCCTCTTTCTATCCGCTGCTGTTCTGGAACAGGCTGGAAGGTGTGCGGATACCTACCCGTTTCGGTATGGACGGGATGCCCGACCGCTGGGGAAACATGACTTCGCTGCTGATTCTCTGCGTTATAGCCACGGCTGCGTATGTGTTCTTCTTGGCGTGTCAGCGTGCTCCGCAGTTGATGAATACGTTGGAGCCGGAGCCGGCGAAGATTACCCCTGGGGTCAGTTCCGCTGTGAAGGACTTTATCTCGCACCTGTGCCTTGTCTGTATGCTGCTTCACTCGTCCGTCTCCAATTTCGGACTGGCGGTCGCTCTCGGAAAGGCGCAGGCCATGCCGTCCTGGATTTACGCAGTGCTCCTCGCTCTCATTGTGATAGCGGCAGTCGTTCTGACTGTCCGCGTGATCGTTGCGGTGGCTGCTCAACGAAATGGGTAACGCTCTTGGGCAAATGTGTAAAAGGTTGTTTGTGGGAATCGGAAAGGCCTGAGAATAGTCTCACCTTCGGAAGGTGTGCATAAAACCCTGTGAAACGTCTCACCTTCGGAAGGTGGAAGATGTCTGGAAAGTCTGGAAACGGCATTATACGCGCTGTAGCGGTGTCGTAGCTGAATCCCACCTTCAGAAGGTGAGCAGAAAACCCCGAGAAACAACTCACCTTCGGAAGGTGGAAGATGTCTGGAAAGTCTGGGAACGGCATTGTACGCGCTGTAGCGGTACCGTTGCTCAATCCCACCTTCGGAAGGTGTGCAGAAAACCCCGAGAATCGTCTCACCTTCGGAAGGTGGAAAAGAGGGAAGATGGGACAGCGGGAGAGGTGGCCGGCTCAGTGCGCCTTGAGAAATGTATCCAGCGCGGTGAAATATTCTTCTGTATGGGTGAATGCGGCCTGGAGGTGCTTGCAGTCGAATTCCCGGAGGGTGACGAGCGGGGAGGCGGTCAGGGGTTCGAGCAGGCGGCGGGGGCTGACGGTGTCTTCCGTGGCGTGGATCAGCAGTATGGGGACGGAGATGTCCTGAGGACGGAAGCCGGGGGAGAGGAGGGGAGTTGCCGGCAGACGCACGGATTTTCCGTCACTGCCGGAATTGGCTGCTTTGCCGTTATCGCTTCCATTGTCATTGTCCCCGTTCAGAATCCTGACGCTCTCCGCCGGATCGGAGATGAACCCGTCCATGACGCAGCTACGGATGAGCGACTTCCTGCCGGGGTATTGCCGCAGATGCTCCCCGACCATGATGGTGCCCATTGAAAATGCCAGCACGTCCACCGGCCTGTCCCGGAGGACGGAGACATGTTCCAGTACCACCCCGAAATCCCGCAGATACTCGCTGTGGTAGAGCATGTCCCGGTCCGTCGCGAAGTCCTGGCTCCCTCCGAAACCGCGGTAGTCGAACATCCATACGTCGTAGCCTAAGAAGCAGAGTGTCGCTCCTATCCCCAGCCATTGTCCCATATTACCGGCGTCGGCGCAGGCTATCAGTACGGACCTTCCATTTTCTCCGGTGCCGGGCAGATTCCAGATATTGATCCTGTACCCGTCAGAGGTTACCACCGAGTCCTCGACGTACTCGATGCCGAAGTCCTTCGGTGTGTAGGTGTATTCTTTCTGCGGGTTGATGGCGTGGGCTGCTGTGATGCTGATGAGCAGGATGAGGGCCGAGACCAGGAGTCGGGATATCGTTTTCATAATGATGGGTTAGCGGTGGTTGAACTTTCGGCCGCATTTACGGCACCGGTAGTTGGCATTAAGGTATTTGGTGGACATGGCCATGAAGATGGCGAGCAGCAGGAATATTCCAGCTATGATGCTGCCGGTGCCGGACTGGATGCCGAGCTGCAATGACCACCAGGGGTAGAAACCGGAGCCGAGTCCCAGGATGACGGATGCGATTATGACTGCGGTGGTGTACCGGGAAGGGGCTATGGACGTGACGTTGTCGCTGCCGCATTTCGGGCAGAAGGGGATGGCTTCGTGCATCCTGTCGGTGATGGGGGCTATTATCTCTACGGCTTTTTCGTAGTCCTTGTCGGGTACGTACAGTGCGGTACCGGAGTCAGGACCATGTGTCCCGGTCCGCCGGTCAGTGCTTTCATCGACGTGCCTGCGCACAGTGATGTTGTTGGCCTCCAGTACGCTTGAAATGTTGTCGGCGTAGATGCTGCTGTCGCATTTTATCAGAAGTCTCTCGTCCATGGGTGATGCTTTATCTGCAGACAAAAGTACAGAAAAATTCTGTTGCCGCAATGGCAGTGTTTCGCGGGATTTACTGCCGTTGTGACAAGGAGGCTGCGGGTCGGTGCCGTCCAGAGCGCCTGTGACAGCGGTTGTGCAGAAAAGACATTACCGCAACGGCAGAGAATAGTGTGATTTGCTGCCGTTGTGGCAAGGAGGCGGCGGGTCGATGCCGTCCAGAGCGCCTGTGACAGCGGTTGTGCGAGAAGACATTACCGCAACGGCAGAGAATAGTGTGATTTGCTGCCGTTGTGGCAAGGAGGCGGCGGGTCGATGCCGTCCAGAGCGCCTGTGACAGCGGTTGTGCGGAAAAGACATTACCGCAACGGCAGAGAATAGCGTGATTTGCTGCCGTTGTGACAAGGAGGCTGCGGGTCGGTGCCGTCCAGAGCGCCTGTGACAGCGGTTGTGCAGAAAAGACATTACCGCAACGGCAGAGAATAGTGTGATTTGCTGCCGTTGTGGCAAGGAGGCGGCGGGTCGATGCCGTCCAGAGCGCCTGTGACGGCGGTTGTGCGGAAAAGACATTGCCGCAACGGCAGAGAATTCCGCAAAACGGTGCCGTTGCGGCAATATTGAGTGGAAAATCCGTATATTTGCACTAACCACACAAACAGCAATCAGCCCATGGACAGCCGTAAATACTTTTTCTATCACCCGTCGTCCCTTGTCGATGTCTGCAAGGACGGCCATGAGCCGAATCCGGACTCGAGATTCAAAAGCCTGATCTGGGATGACAGCATCAAGGGTATAACTCTTCAGCAGGAGGTGTTTAGTAACGGGGACCTCAATGAGGAGAAGACTGTCAGGATAAGAGTAGCGATTTTCAAGGACGAGGACTGCGCGGCTTATCAGCATGATGTCAGCCGGTTCAATGAATGGGAATATAAAGAAGGCCAAGTGTCCGAGTCCATAAAGATGGACCACTCCTCGTATCGGAAGATTCTGGATATGTACAGCGAGGCCTCTAAGAAGGCGACAGAGGAGATTCCCCGGAAGATCGTCTGCAAGATGGATGTGGATTATTCCATGCCGGTCGGGCAGGAGGAGGACAAGCTGACGCTGACTGTTCCGGTGAGCAGCGGGATGCTTGAGCCCGGAGTTCTCTATGATATAGGAATTATTGAGGAGGGTGACGTCCCTCTGCAGTGGAAAGAGTGGGCTTGCTTTAAATTTTTCCGTCTGACAATGCCGGTGGAGGAGGCGTTTGTCCCTTATTCCGCCTGTCTTAAAGTCATGACACCGATAGGCGGAGAGATATGTTTCAGCAAATCTAAAGACTATCGTCACTACAGCGGCTTCTTCTCGGACATTCATTTCGACCCGGTAAGCGACGAGGTCGAAATCAACCCGGCGCTGCTTTGTTTTGAAGTGGAGGTGAAATGCGGCAAGGAGGATCTTCCATTTTTCAATATTGTCCTGAAATCGGGGGATGCTGTGATTTTCAATGGTATGTGCCGGCTGCTCGATGTGGAGGGAACGGACCGCATATACGCTTTCTGCCCGCTCTCGATGGAGAAGGTGCATGTAAAACAATATCCGGAGGTTACGGCATCGCTTCATGTCTTTGACCGGGAGATCGCCTCTTTCCGGTTTTTCACGGACAGGACGGAACGCGGGAAATATCGATTTGACCGCATGAATCAATAAATGATTTTTTAGTTGCAGGCACCGGGGATTTTTCTTAAATTTGCCTGAAACTGACTTAATGGCAAAAATATGAAATCGGTAAAATTTTTCCTGGTTGCAACGGCGGTGCTCCTGGCAGCCTCCTGCGGCAGGGGAGGGCTCGGAGAGGGAGGTCTGGTGACTTTCGACTATTCTCAGATGACGGAGGGGCAGGATACTCTGGTGTTCTCTGACCTGGCTGCGGAGCCGGAATTCATCGCGCTGGACAGCGATACTCTGGATGCATTCACCGCGGCGAAAGTGCTCATTACGGAAAATTATCTGGTCAAGGACGCTCAGGCTATTCTGAGCAAGGCTCCTGTCAGGGTGTTCGACCGGCATACCGGAAAGTTCATCTGTAACGTAGGGCATCTCGGGCGCGGCCCAGGGGAGTATCTGAATTCCTCTCAGACTTTTGTGGACGAGGACAGCGGCAGGGTGTGGATAATGGATGCGGCGGACCGTATCAAGACCTATGACCTGACTTCGGGGAAATATATAGGGACTGTCCCGCTGGCATATAAGCCGATGGACGAGTTCGGAGCGGGCTCGGCCAGTTTTATGGTGGACGGGCGGGCCGGCACGCTGACGGTCATGGCGGTGCCTTATGAGGAGGATGCCTGTCCGGCTATAGCCTGGTGCCAGGACCTTTCGGGCAAGATTCTCTGGGAGATACCCGAGGCCGGAAGGCAGCGCACCCGGACTCCGTCCAATACTCTCGTGGGTACGTCATTCAATATCGACGGTGCGCTGGATGTGTCGTTCGAGTCCAGCGGCAACTGGCCCGATACCCTGTATGTCCTGGAAGGGGATGTGCTGCGGCCGGTGTTTACTGTCAATACCCGGTCATTGAAGAGCGGCTCTTCCTTGAAAAGTACCCTGCTGCCGGGAAAAGTGCTCTCTGTCCTGACGGAAATGCAGGAATACATGCCGCGCATAATCATCGGAGTACCTGTGGCCAATGTGCTTACGGACTTGAAGTCAGGGAAGAGCGTAAGTTATCCTACGGAGATTCTCAATGACTTTCTCGGCGGGTATCAGGGCGGATATTCTATCCAGTGCGGCTATCTGGTACAGAGCATTCCGGCAGAGGAGTTCTTAGCGGCAGCTCCTCAGGCTCTGGAGCAGGGGACGCTGACCGGCTCTGCGGCGAAGCGGGTCCGGGCGATTCTTTCCGACCTGCAGCCTACGGACAACGATGTGCTGATGCTCGCCCGGCTGAAAGATTGATTATATACGTAGTTGTCTGTCAGTTTCTGTGGCGGAGTATCGTCAGGCAGGGTTCCTCGTCATCGGTGAGGCAGTAGTCGATGAGCAGGTCGCCGTACTGCCACTTGGGGTAGAAGGCTTCCTCGGAGCCGGGGAAGGTGAGTGTCGAGCGGTAGATGATGTCGTCGGTCTTGTCGATCAGGTAGAGTTGCTTCTGCTGGCCGGGCTCCATGAGGGTGACGTAGCGGAAGGCAGCATCCTCGGCGTAGTCATAGACAATGTAGATATCGTTCCAGACATCAGTGAATGAGGACAGGTCGCTCTGTGCGATTCCATGCCGGAAGGTGAAGCAGCACCTCGGTTCGAGGGACGGGACTTCCGGATGCACGGTGAATACGGTGTCGGTGCTCATCTGGTGGAAGATGATCTCTCCGTCCCCGTTCTGGAAGAGGGCCTTGTATTCCTGATATGCAGTGACATTGGCCTTGGGAGTGAGCCGGAAAAGCAGATGGTTGGCGAACCTGCCGGTCTGACGGCCGCTGGTGTCCCGGATGCGGAGCCGGTCGGCTTCGTTTCCGAGCACTGTCTGTACGGATTCCAGTATGTATGGACCGTCGGCCAAGGTGAAGACCATCTGTGCCTGAGTCTCTGGCTCCCGGGTCCCGATGTATGTCCCGTCCAGTCCGTAAGTGAGGACGCCTTTCATTATATCATTGATACAGATGCCGTTCCCGTCCGGAGCGAGATAGATGTCATTGACGTACAGGTATTCCCCGGGACCGTTGCCCTTGATTCCGACATAACCTTCCAGTCTGCCGTCCCTGGACAGCCTCAGCACCTTCATGTCTGCCGTAAGCATGAAAATATTGTCCACGGTCAATACTACGTCTACGGCATCCGAAATGAGCAGCCGTCCGCTTTCCTCAGCGCCCGTGAGAAGGATCCTCTCCACTTCGTACCCCTGTTCCCCGAGGTCTGCCATCGAGATTTCAGCGGATGCGGAGGCAAATTCGGACTCTGTGTAAGTAGGAATATCCCCGGATGTTCCGGAGCAGGAGGCAGTAAATATCAGGGCTGCCGGCAGGAGGATGAGATGCTTTTTCATACAATGCGGATTTTATAACAAAAATACGATAAAAAATATATCGCGAATATAAAGATTTTTTTAGTTGTCAAAATCTTGACAGAATGTCACCGTTCATTGACGATCTCCTCGTAACTCTGGCTGCCGCTGACCCTGCGCACACTGACTTTCCGGCCTCCCGAGAAGGACCAGAAGACGGACAGCGTCGCGGTCTGTGCGGGTGTCGTGTAGGCGTGGGTGATGATCCGGTCGCCGACCGTACGGTCTATCCGGCGGCGTTTTCCCGCGACGTTACCGGACAGGGCCACCCTGAGCCTGCCGTCTAAGAATGTCTTGTACAGCTGGAGATTGACCGTGTACACTGATTGGTAGGTGTACCCGAAGGTACGGAATGTCGGTTCGTAGACTGCGTTGATGACCGTTCCCCAGCCCTTGAAGCTGAGCTGGTTGAGGAGCATGTAGAACTGGTGTAGGTTCGTACCCCTGTAGGTAATCCCGCCGATGGTGCTGTTTTCCACGTTGAAGGTGTATTCGGCGGAGAGTTTCATCCGCCACGGCTTGAGAGGGTTGAGGTTGAGCTCGGCGTTGAGGCCGTAGGAATTGCGATGGGGAAGATTGACAGGGGTCTCGTAAAAAATGTCGGGAGAGCCGGGGTCGGTGCGGTTGTCCCAGTAAATGGAGTTGCGGGAATGAGTGTAGGAGCCCTGCAGCGTCAGGATATCTCCGAAAAGGGAGAGGCCGAGCATGATGCGGTCGCGGGTAGGGGCGATTAGGTCCGGATTGCCGACGGAATAATGCCAGGGGTCGGTCCAGCGGACGGTGGTGGAGATGGCGTCATACGGGATGTTGTCGAGCTGATGCCTGTAGTTCAGTCTCATGGAGAAACGTCCGCGGCTGTCCAGGGGCATGCGGAACTGGACGGAGGGGTTGATGCCCCACTGGATGTTTCTGGAAGGGCTGCCGCTGCCGTCAAGAGGGGAGTACTCTATCCAGTTCATCTGGAGGTTCAGGCCGGCGCTGTACTGGATTCTCCACAATTTTCCGGAGATGGAGGCATGGGCGAGCGGGGTAAAGGCCCTGGTCCGGGTAAGGAGGCTGCTGCTCAGGAATCCTTCTGACGCGGTTTCGGGAGCATACGTGGAGGTGATGTATTGGGCCGAGGCTCCGTATTCCAGTTCCAATTTTTCTGACAGAGGGTCGGAAAAATCGGCTGCCAGTTTCAGCATGTTGTTCCGGCTCTCCTGCGCGGACTGCTCCTGCTGCCGGGACGGTTCCTGTCCCGATGTATAGAGGTATTCGGTGGACAGGCTGCGGTTGAGCCAGTCGGCGGTGACGGTCATGGATGTCCCTCGGTCATTGAATACCGAGGAATATCTGAGAGTGGCCTCCTGGGTCAGGCGTCCGCTGTTGTTGAGCATGGAGGTGGAGACGGTGCCCTCGCGTGTGGTGGTTTCCGTGGAGGAGCGGCTCCATCCTGCATAGTAGCTGAACCCGATATTGTTCCTTCTGTTGATTTCCTGATTGATGCTGAGGCGGTCCTGGATTCCCCAGAACGGGGCAGAGGTTAGCTCGTCTTTCTCGGAAAGCAGCCCGCCGCCGGAGGTCAGGGTACTCTGCAGGCCGCGCTCCTTCATTGCTCCGCCGTTGACGGTGAGGCTGTTGTAGATGCTGATTGCGCCGTAGCGGGCCTGGAAGAGCATACCGGCATTGCCCAGACCTCCGTAATTGGCATAGCCTCCTATGGCGGAGACGCTGCCGGAGTAGCCGCCTTCCGGAATACGTTTCAGTGTGATTTCGATGGTTCCGCCGGTGATTGAGGCGTTCTGGTTGAGTCCTGCGAGGTAATTGACCTTGACCTTGTCGATTCTGTCCGCCGGGATGTTGTCCAGCTCGTCGAAACTCGTGAGTTTCATTCCGTCCACGTAGATCTCGCTGACATCGATGCCGCTGATTCTGTAGACGGAGCCCTGGCGGCTGACACCCGGCAGGAATACAAGGGCATCCGAAGTGGTTTTGCCCCTGACAATGTCGGAGGAGCGCAGGTTTACAGTGTAGCCGTCGGCCTGATGGCGGGTGCGGCGGGCGATGACGATGGCTTCTTCGAGGGTCAGGGTGTCCTTGAGGGTGGATTCGGAGGTGTCCTGGGAATATGCCGGTACAGCGGATATGCATAGGAGGGGCAACAGGACTGAAGTTCTGAGAACGGTGAGTAAAATGGGTTTCATGGTGATCGGTTTTTATCCCAAAAATGGAGGGAATAAAGTTTAATCACAACATGAAAAGTTTAATTTTTTAGGATGCAAATCGTTGGTTATCAGGGTTGTGTTAAGGGAAAGTTTCATCTGCCCCGGCCGGCGGTCATTTGCTGTCCCTGTCGCAGTTTGCGAGCAGGCTGCGGATATAGATGCTGAGGTTCGTGTCGCTTTCCCGCAGGCCGAGCCTGGCCCGTATCCGGCTGGCGGTGTTGTAGTGGCTGCGGCCTCCGTTGTTGAGCAGGAACGAGATGTCCTTGCCGTTGAGCCCCGCGGCGTAGAGGCAGCAGTATCCGGTCTCCTCATCGGTGAGGCCGTGGCTCTGAAGTACGGAGATAAACTCCGGGTGAGTTATGCGGTAGGAGCTCAGTACGGCGGAGATGAGGCTGCGCTTGTCTCCGGCCATCCTTTTCAGGCGTGCGCAGTTCTCCTTGGAAATTCCGCTTTCAGGGTCCTTTTCGGAGAGCAGGCCTGTCAGCAGGGCAGTCATTTCCTCTATGTTTTTCCGCTCCTGGTCTGATACGGGGGATGCGGTACTGTTTCCGTATTTTTTCCTCATGATGACAGTCATCGCAGAGAGCAGCGCGGTGACGAGTACCGCCGCGGCAGTCCAACCGATGACTCTCCTCGTCCGTACTTTCGGGTCCAGGGCTTTCCGGTACGCGGTCATGGCCTTCTTCTGCCGGACGACCTTCTCCTGCACTTCCTCAATCCTGCGCCCGGTCTCCTCAATCCTGCGCCCGGCATCCTCTTCCCCGGCCTGCATCGTCTCCTCCAGCTTCAAGCAGGCAGTTGTGTCCTTGCTCTGTGCCGCGCAGATACCGGCGGAAATGCAGAACAGAATCGTCAGGCAGATTGTTGAGAATTTCGTCATCATCATAAGTGAGTGAGTGCAAAATTATGAAATTTTTCTATTCAGTCTGTAATCCGCTATCCGTACTAACCACCGTGTCTTGAGATGAATCTGTGAGTCGGGTGCTCTACAGACTGGCACTGAGAGAGGTGAGTCTGTTTTCTACATGTCCTGAAAACACACTGAAAACATGAGCAGTACCGGATTCTCTCTCTTACAGACTGCAGGAGGTCCCCATCTGTCTGTAACCCCCGTACCTTAAGTAAAATGCTGAAAAACATATCTTTAAGCAGAACTGCAGATTACAGACTGAAGGGTGCTTACACTCGTTTACGCCTTTTACCCCCTGTGTCTGTTTCACGTCCTTCGTCGGAATGCTCTGAAAACAAGAATCATTCCGAATTCCCTCTCCTACAGACTGTCGGTAAATTGGGGGTGTCTGTAGTACGGTGATTGGAGGTAATATGCTGGAAATGTGAATGTGGGCTGAAAAGTTGAATTACAGACTGCTCTGCTCATACAGACCTGACTGCTCTGCTCAGATGAAGAACAGCGACGCTCCCGTGACACTGATGACGGCTCCGATGACCTGTCTGGCGGTTACTTTCTCCTTGTAGATGAGCTTGGAAGGGAGGATGATGAGGATGGGGGTGAGGGCCATGATGGTGGAGGCGATGCCGGCTTCGGTGTAGTTGACGGCGAGCAGGGAGAGGGAAACGCCGAGGAAGGGGCCGAAAAAGGTGCCGGTGGCGGCGGCGCCCATGGATTTTACGTCCTTGAAGGAGGCGAGCAGGCTCCGGCCCTTTTTCTGCAGGAACATGATGACTATGAAGCCGGCCAGGCCGGCGACGGCGCGTATCTGGGTGGAGGCGAAGGGGATGACGAGGTTGTCCAGGTCGGTGACGGGCGGGGCGGCCTCCATGTAGTGGTTCATGCCTATCTTGCTGAGTACCAGTCCGACGCCCTGGCCGATGCCGGCTCCGATGCCGAAGAGCACGCCTTTCAGCGGTAGATTGATGCCGATTCTGTGATGATGGTGCAGTCCGTGCGGTTTGCGGTAGTGTCCTAAGGCATGCCCGTGACGTCTTTTACTGCTGACGTGGTCTGCATGATATGTCTTGTCTGTTGTGTCCTCTTGGCCAGTATTTTCAGAGTCCGTCCTGCCGAGAATCGAGATGCCGATACCGGCTACACAGACCAGCATGCCGGCAATGGCTGTCAGCGACATCTTCTGTCCTAAAAAGAAGTAGCCGGCGATGGCGGCTGTAGGCGGGGCGAGGGTCATGAACAGCTGGCCGAGCCGGGAGCCGATGACCACATAGGAGTTGAATAGGCAGAAGTCTCCGAAGACGTATCCGACGAGGCCGGAGAGGGCGAGCCACAGCCAGGCGGCCCCTCCTGCATTGACGGGAAAGGGCGAGCCGGTGACGACAAGCAGGAAGATTCCGAGCATCACCATGGCCATGATCAGCCTGATGATGTTGAGAGACAGGGAGCCTACTTTCTTGCTGGCGTATTCGAAACTCAGTGCCGTGAGGGTCCAGGAGACGGCGACGATGAGTGAGATGATCTCTCCGAAATGCTGGTTCATATTCTAAAAAAACGACTTGACGATGTAGAACAGTACGGGTACGAGCAGAGCCGGCAGCATGTTGAGGGTCCTGCAGTCCTTGATGCCGAGGATGGAGAGTCCGGAGCTGGCGATGAGGACTCCGCCGACTATCGATATCTCGCACATCAGGCTGTCGGATATGACGTCACCGGCCAGGGAGGTGACCAGGTATATCGACCCTTGGAAGAGAAAGAGCACCGGGGCTGCCAGGACCATGCCTATGCCGTAGGTGCTGGCCAGGACAGTGGATGTCACGAGGTCGAGCATGGCGTTGGTGAACAGATAGGTATTGTCCCCGTACAGGGCGCTCATCACCGAACCGACCATCGACAGGGTGCCGATGCAGTAGAGCAGGATGCCGGTGGAGAGGCCTTCGGCCAGCCGCGATTTCGAGTACCTGGAGACCAGTCCGTTGAACCGGTCTGAAATCTTCAGTACCGTACCTGTCAGCGAGCCTATGGCCAGACTGGCGATGAACAGGACAGGGTATTCGCTCTTGGAAATGTTGGATACGAAGGCGCCCGTCCCGAGCAGGAGGGCGGCCAGTCCCATTGCGTTGTACAGGGCGTCCCGGTACTCGGGCTTGATGGCCTTCCGGGCCAGGCTTCCGAGCAGGCTGCCGGCGATGATACACGAGGTATTGACAATAGTTCCTAACATTTTTCCTAAATCCGTGCAAAATTAGGAAGGTGTCGGGTTTTTAGCAAGTTATTTTGACAAGAAGTGTCAGGTTCAGTCCACGAGGCCTTTGCAGAAACTCAGGACATCCTCCCAGACTGCCTCCTTGCCCTTCTCGTTGAGTATCTCGTGGCGCATGGAAGGGTAGAGGCGGGACCGCACGTCCGTGTATCCGGCCCGCTGCATGGTGCGGACGGCCTGGCGGAATTTCCTGGGGCTCAGCAGGCAGGGGTCGTCTTCTCCGGAGATGAAGAGTACGGGCATGGAGGGGTTGCGGGGCCTCCATCCGGAGATGCTGTAGGCGTCCTGCATGATGGTGAAGAGGTTGAGGAAGCCGTGGGCCGTGAACTGGAAGTTGCAGAGAGGATCGGCGTCGTAGTTGCGTACGATCTCGGGGTCGGAGCAGACCCAGGCATTGGGTGAGCCTTCGTGCCGGAAGCGGCGGTTGAACGAACCGAAGGCGAGGGTCTGGATGATCTTCGGGCGGCATTTCTCCCCGGCCCGCGCGGCATAGAGCCTGGCCACCAGTTTCCCGATACCGGCACCGCTGTTGCGGCTGGGACTGCCGCAGACGATCAGGCCCGAGATCATGTCGTCGTAACGTTTTACGAATGAGCGGACTGCCATCGAGCCCATGCTGTGCCCGAGCAGAATCAGCGGCAGGTCCGGATGCTCCGTCCGCACTCTCTCCGTGACAGTCTTGATGTCGTCTATCATGGCCGTCCAGCCTCCCTCGTAGAAATACCCGAGGTCTTCGGAGCAGCGCACCGACTCCCCGTGTCCGCGGTGGTCGTGTATGATGCTGAAGAACCCGTTGGCCGCCAGGTATTCCATGAACGGGATGTACCTCTCCTTGTGCTCGCACATTCCGTGCACTATCTGAACGATGCCCTTGGGCGTGCCGGCGGCGGGTCCGCACAGCAGGATGCTGATCTCCAGTCCGTCGGACTCGGACGCAATCTTCTCTTTCTTGATTATGGCCTGTGTTGTGTCTGTCATGATACTGCAGGATATATCGAAAAGCATGCCACAATTTACCCGTGCCGCAGTGGGTGCGGGTATCGGAAATTTTCGTATATTTGCGGAATAGAGTTTGCAAATTTTCAGGCATGAAAAATACGATATACGAGAAGATGGGCGGGGATACCGCGGTGGAGATGAAGGACGATCCCGTGTTCGGGGTCATCGGAGGGGGTAGCTGGGCTACGGCCCTGGTGAAGCTGCTGACGGACAACGGGAGGCAGCTGAACTGGTACATGCGCGACACAGGTGCGATAGAGCACATAGAGCGGTATCACCATCACTCGAAATATCTGCCCGCGGTGGAACTGGACGCCGACAGTTTTACCATTACCAACGACATCAATTATGTGGTGGAGGAATCGGATATCCTGATCTTCGCCATTCCCTCGGCCTACTTTCTGAAAGAGGTGAGCCGGATTACCGCGTCTTACGACGGCAAGTTGCTCATCTCGGCGGTCAAGGGCTTCGTGGGTGACCGCTATCTGACCATCGCCGAGTATTTCCACGAGGACCACGGCGTGCCTTTCGACCGGATAGGAGTGATCAGCGGCCCCTGCCACGCAGAGGAGGTGGGCATGCAGCGCCTCTCGTACATCACCCTATCGTCCAAGTACATAGAAGTGGCAGAATATCTCTGCGGCTTTTTCCGCAACTACTATGTGAACACGATAGCATGCACCGATATCTATGGTGTGGAGTACGCCGCAGCCCTGAAGAACGTCTACGCCATCGCCGCCGGTGTCTGCTATGGCTGCGGATACGGTGACAACTTTATGGCCGTACTGATAGCCAGCTGCTTCCGTGAGATGAAGGAGTTCATCAACGTCACCAATCCCGATACCCGCCGCAACACCTCCATGTCGGCATATCTCGGCGACCTGCTCGTTACCTGCAACTCTCCCTTCTCACGCAACCGCAACTTCGGCCGCATGCTCGGCAAGGGCTATTCGGTCCAGACCGCCATTCTCGAGATGAGCCAGGTGGCCGAGGGCTACTACGCAACCAAGGCGATACATGAGATCAACCGCAAGTTCCGGGTCAGCATGCCCATCGCCGATACGGTCTACTCCATCCTCTACGGGAGGGAAAATGCCGTGGAGGCCATGCGGGCCCTGCAGGACAGCCTGATGTAGAACCGGAAAGGAACACTGGAAAAGAACAGAAAAACAATAAACTTAAAAACAAAAGTTATGGTAAATGTAAATTTCAAACCCTCGAAGGCGTATATCGAGAAGGCACTCAACGCTTTCGACACCCTTCAGGGAAGACAGGGAAGAGGCAATGATTTCTTAGGCTGGCTCGATCTGCCCTCGGACACTCCGGAGTCCATCGTAAAGGGCTGCGAGGACATCGCTAAGGAATGGAAGGACAAGGGCGTGCAGGTGGCCGTGGTCATCGGTATCGGCGGCTCCTATCTCGGAGCAAAGGCAGCCCTCGAGGCTCTCTCGCACTCCTTCGGCCTCAATGAGAAAGGCATTCACGTAGTCTTCGCCGGCTTCAACCTCTCGGAGGAATATCACGCCGAGCTTATAGACTACATCCAGGATAAATCGGTGGCAGCCGTGGTCATCTCCAAGTCAGGCACCACCACTGAGCCCGCAGTGGCTTTCCGCGTCATCAAGGAGCATATCGAGGAGCGCTACGGCAAGTCCGAGGCCGCTTCCCGCATCGTGGCCGTCACCGACAAGGCCCGCGGTGCCCTGAAGAGCCTCTCGGATCAGGAGGGCTACCGTACCTTCGTGATTCCCGACAACGTAGGCGGCCGCTTCTCGGTCCTCACCCCCGTGGGCCTGCTCCCCATCGCCCTGGCCGGTTACGATATCCGTGCCCTGCTCAAGGGTGCCGCCGCCATGGCCCGCCGCTGCTCCGAACGCAGTGAGGAGAATCCCGCCCTCATCTACGCCGCAGCCCGCAACGAACACTACGATGCCGGCAAGAAGGTGGAGATCTTAGTCAATTTCAACCCCAAGCTCCAGTACGTCGGCGAGTGGTGGAAGCAGCTCTTCGGCGAGTCCGAGGGCAAGGAAGGCAAGGGTATATTCCCCGCCTCGGTTAATTTCACCACCGACCTGCACTCCATGGGCCAGTACATCCAGGAGGGCGAGAGGATGCTCTTCGAGACTGTCATCTCAGTAGAGAATGCCGGCCGCGAGCTGGTCATCACGAACGACCCCCAGAACCTCGACGGCCTTAACTTCCTCACCGGCATGCACCTCGAGCACTGCAACAAGATGGCCGAGGCCGGTACCCGTCTGGCCCACCTCGACGGCGGAGTGCCCCAGGGCAGGGTGACAGTGGACCGCATCGACGAGTACAATCTCGGCGAACTCTTCATGTTCTTCGAAGAGGCCTGCGGTATCTCGGCCTACGTCCTCGGAGTCAATCCTTTCGATCAGCCCGGAGTGGAGGCCTACAAGAAGAATATGTTCGCACTCCTCGGCAAGCCCGGTTACGAGGCTCAGGCCGAGGCCATCCGCAAGAGGCTCGAGTAGCCGTTAAAGCATTACAGCAGATCAGCAGATGAGAAAGGAGTTTCTCAGAAGTGTAGCCGGGCAGTTCTACAGCCTTACTGGCGGAGAGCTGCGCGGCTACTGCTTTGTCTTCCCCAACCGCCGCTCGTCCCTCTTCTTCCGCCGCTATCTGGGAGAGACGGCCGACAGACCCATTTTCTCCCCCGCGATAACCAACATCAACGACCTTTTCACCGAACTTTCAGGCCTCCATTCTCTCGACCGCATTACCCTCCTGCATCGGCTCTACACCGTGTATCGGGAGAAGGTGGAAGGCTTCGACGAGAGTTTCGACGATTTCGTCTACCGCGGCGAGGTGATCCTGTCCGACTTCGATGACATCGACAAATACATGGCCGATGCCGCCGGACTTTTTACGAACATCAGGGACCTCAAGGAGATAGAGGACCGCTACGACTACCTCAGTCCGGCCCAGCGGGAGGCCATAGCCTCGTTCTGGGGGGTGGTCATCCCTTGCCGCGAGGGGCGCAAGGAACAGCAGTTCCTGGGAATGTGGGACAGCATGCACGGCATCTACACCGGTCTGCGGACTCTGCTGGAGAGCAGGGGAGAGGCCTACGAGGGCATGATATACCGCTCGGTGGCCGAACGTCTCAAGGAGGGCGACCCGGACCTGCTCCGGGCTCTGGAACGCTATGACCGGACGGTGTTCGTAGGACTCAATGCCCCGAACCGCTGCGAGCGCACCCTCTTCGAGACTCTTCAGAAACTCGGCCGCGGGGACTTCTACTGGGACTACTACGGCGAGGCTGTCCGCGACCCTGCCAACAAATCCTCCCTCTTCATGGAGGACAATGTCTCCCGCTATCCCTCCCTCCACCCGCTGCCGGAGGACGGAGGGCTGTGTGAGGCTCCTCCCAGGATAGAGGCGGTCTCCATCCCTTCGGCTGTAGGCCAGACCAAGTACGTCCACGACATCCTGCAGCGGATAGTCCGGGAGGAAGGCACCTCCGACCTCTTCTCGACCGCCGTCCTCCTGCCGGACGAGCAGCTGCTTTTCCCTCTGCTCAATTCCCTTCCGGAGGAGGTCACTCCGGTCAATGTCACCATGGGCTATTCCCTGGCCCACAGCAACGTGTCCTCATTCGTGGCAGCCATCGCCTCCCTTCAGGACCGGCTCCGGATCCGTGACGGGCAGGTCCGTTTCTACTGGAGGGACGTCCTGGCACTTCTGGCCCATCCCTACATCAGCGGCAGTACGGCTCTTCAGGAGCGGGCGAAGGAACTCAGGGACAATATTATCAAGGCCAATACCATCTATCCCGAGGCCGGCTTCCTCAGCGAGGGGCAGCCTCTCCTCGGCCTGATCTTCCAGGACGCCGCGAGGGCGGATGTTCCCGCCTCGGAGGCTGTCTCGGACTACCTCACCTCCATTCTGGATGCTGTTACGGAAGGAGCGGACCGTATCGACAAGGAATTCTTAGCGGGCTACAGCCGCAGTCTCAACCTGCTGCACTCGCTCGGGATAGACATGCGCAAGGATACTTATTTCCGCCTGCTGCGCCGTCTGGAGGCCTCGGTGTCGATCCCCTTCAGCGGAGAGCCGCTGGACGGTCTGCAGATCATGGGACCGCTGGAGATCAGGGCCCTGGATTTCGAGAACTTGATAATCCTCTCGGTGAACGAGGGCACTTTCCCTTCCCGGAATACGGCGGCCTCGATGATACCGTACAACCTCCGCCGGGGCTTCGGCCTGCCCACCTACGAGTTTCAGGACTCGATCTCGGCCTATCATTTTTACCGCAGTATCTGCCGGGCCCGCAGGGTGTGGCTGTTGACCGACAGCCGGGGTGACGGCCTGCGCTCCGGAGAGGAGAGCCGCTATATCAAGCAGCTCGAGTATCATTACGGCCTGCCGGTGGAGCGCCGTACAGTCTCCTTTACCATTACCGGCAATTCCCTGCCGGAGGTGGCTCCGGTGCCCAAGACCCCGGAGCATCTGGAGAGACTGCGCGGGATGACATTCTCCAATTCCTCCCTGCAGACGTGGATGGGCTGTTCCATGCGTTTCTACTACCAGTATATCCTGGGTCTCAAGGAAGAGGAGGACCTTTCCGAGGGGGTGGACAATGCCGCCTTCGGCACGCTCTACCACTATGTCATGCGCCGGCTCTACGAACCCTTCAAAGGCCATCCCGCAGACAGGGCCGCACTCAGGAAAATGGCTGCGGATACAGAACGCATAGCCGCATTGGTGGATGAAGGCTTCCATGGCGAGCTGGAACTGAAGGAGATAAGCGGACGCAACCGTATCGCCGGAGCCTTAGTGGCCAAGCTGGCGGCCAGGACTCTGGAGGTGGATGCCGCCCGTCCGGATGGAGAGGAGATCAGTTCCGTCGTGGCCTTGGAAGAGAACTATACCGCGTCATTCCGGACTCCGGCAGGGCACGATGTCCGGCTCCGGGGCATTTTCGACCGGGTCGACAGGGTGGGAGGCCGGCTGAGAATCGTGGACTACAAGACCGGCGGGGAGCATTTCAGCTGCCGGGAGATAAGCGAGCTCTTCCAGAGCGATACCCACGGCGGAGGCAGTCATTTCTTCCAGCTGCTGCTGTATCTGCTTATCCTGTCTGACCGTAAGCAGGAACCGAAGGTGGATGACGTGGAGAACGTCCTCTTGGAGATATACTACACCCGGAACCTCTATACCGGGGGACAGGCCTGGCGCACGCCCCTTAAATCCGAATATGAGGAGTTCACTCAGGCATTGGGGACCCTTCTGGACCGTATCCTGAATCCGGACGAGCCGTTCACTGCCTGCGAGGACGGGGCAGCCTGTGAGTATTGTCCCTTCACTGCATTGTGTAACAGATAAATAACAGAGAATATGCTGGAGATATGCAAGGCGTCGGCCGGGTCGGGCAAGACCCACAAACTTACCGGGGAGTATCTGCGGATGCTCTTCAGCGGCGGGACCGACCGCTATAAATCGATTCTGGCGGTGACATTCACCAACAAGGCTACCGGCGAGATGAAGCAGAGAGTCCTCGAGGAGCTGCACCGGATAGCCTCCGGGGAGAAATCCCCATTCATCGCTGACCTCGCCCGCTCGGGCCGGTTTGCGGACATGGCTTCCGCCGGCAGCACTCCGGAGGCCGTGGAAGAAGCGGTGCGCCGGCATGCCTCGGCTCTGCTCTCGGCTATTCTGAACGACTACTCTCTCTTCAATATCAGCACTATCGACCGGTTCTTCCAGCAGGTGCTCAGGGCATTCGCCATAGAGACCGGGCATTTCTCGTCCTATAATGTGGAGATCAACGACGACAGCATCTTAGCCATAGCTGTGGACGAGCTGATGGGCTCGATAGACGATAACGAGGAACTGCTGCAGTGGCTCATCGACCTGTCCGTGGAGGCGGTGGAGAACGGCCGTGACTGGAACAGCGTGCCCCAGCTGCTCCGTCTGGGTTCGGAGCTCTTCAAGGAGCCTTTCAAGCTGGCGGTGCGCGGCTCCGGGGTGGAACTGGCCGGGCGCACTTCCATAGCCGAGTGCGGGAAGGCCATGCGGAAGGTAGTTAGGGACTTCCGCGAGGAGTGCCGCAGCATGGCGGACGAGGCGGCGGCCATAATGAGCCGTTATGATCTTGTACCCTCTGATTTCAAGGGCGGTTCCCGCTCGTTCATGAACTATTTCGACAAGCTGCGTTCCGGACGCTACGAGGCCCCTCCGGCCACATTTGTCAGCATGGCGGAGGAAGAGCCGGCCAGATGGTGCGCCTCCTCGGCCAAAACCAGGGCCTCCGACATCGCCTCCGCATATCATGCCGGGCTTGCGGAGATAGTCCGCAGGGCTTCCGACCCGGACCGCCTCACCAAGTACTTCACTGCCCTGGAGATACTGCGAAATCTTTCCGTGGCCGGTATCCTGAGCGACATCGAGGCTCAGGTCCGGGACCACTGCCGCCGCAACAACTTAGTCCTGCTTTCTGACACCCCGCGCTTCCTGTCGGACATCATCGACGGCAGCGACACACCTTTTATATACGAGCGCGTGGGTTCCCGCCTGGACAACTACCTGCTGGACGAGTTCCAGGACACCTCCCGGATGCAGTGGGACAACTTCGAACCCCTGCTCCGCGACAGTGTGGACGCCGGTAGTCCCTGCCTGATAGTGGGCGACGTCAAGCAGAGCATCTACCGCTGGAGAGGCTCCGACTGGAGGCTGCTGGATACGGAGATAGCCTCCCGTTTCGACCCCCGCAAGGTCCACACCGATACCTTAGCCTACAACTGGCGCAGTTCCGCCGAAGTGGTTTCCTTCAACAATTCCTTCTTCGGCTCCGTCGGGGCCCTGACCGGTGATGAGCTCATAGGCCGCATCTACTCCGACGCCGTGCAGCGGATACCGGAGGGCAGCAGCCGTCCCGCGGGGCATATCCGGGTCACATTTACCGAAGGAAGCAGCGCGGATATGTGGGAGGAAAGTTGCCTGCAGCGGATTCTCGATGCGGTCCGCACCCTTATGGAGCACGGCTACCGCCCCGGGGACATAGCCTTCCTGGTCCGGACCCGTGCCGAGGGCGCCGCCATATCGGACCTGCTGATAGCCAACGGCTACAATATCATGACGGAGGACTCCCTCCGTCTCTCCTCCTCCGCAGCGGTGCGCCGGACCGTGGACTGCCTGAAAGAGATGGCCGCCGGTATGTCCGGGACAGCTCCGGACGGGGAGGACGGCCCGGCAGCCGGGAAATCCCTCTACAATATCTGCGAGACCCTTCTGCGCTCCCGTCCCGAAGGGCAGGAGGACGGCGGCTCGGCCTTTGTAAACGCCTTCCTGGACTGTGTCCTGGAATATATCGGGGCGGAGGGCTCCGACCTCACCGGCTTCCTGCGCTGGTGGGAGACCGAGGGGGCCGACCGCTCCGTCTCGGCTCCGGAGGGCAGGGACGCCCTGCGCGTGATTACGATACACAAGTCCAAGGGCTTGGAATTCAAGGCCGTCATCGTGCCTTTCCTCCAGATACCATTCGCGCCCAAGGGCAACACCGCCAAATACATCTGGTGCGGTTCCTCCATACAGCCCTTCGATATGCTGCCGGTCTATCCCCTGGAGTGCCGCAGCAGTCTGGAACAGACCGTATTTGCCGGAGACTACTTGCGGGAGAAGCGCTACAGCGCCGTGGATGCGGTCAATGTGGCATACGTCGCCTTTACCCGGGCGGTGCAGGAGCTCATTGTCTTTGCCCTCGTGCGTCCTTCCAAGAACGGCCCGGCCCCCACGTCCGTATCCCATATCCTCTATTCCCACCTTCAGGGACAGCTCGAGGACGGGATCTACGAATTAGGAGAATGGACCTCGCCCCAATACCGGAAAGGCGGGGAGAGGGGAGCGGCCGGGGAGGAGATGGCCCGCGTGCCGTCGGTTCCCATAGGGGACAGGCTCAGGCTCTCCTTCCGCGGGGAGGAGTTCTTCAAGAGGGACAGCCGCCGCACCAGAGGTATTGTCCTGCATGAGATATTGTCCAGGGTGGAGACGGCCTCCGATCTGGAGGAGGCGGTGCGGGGGGCCGTGGTCTCCGGCATTCTTCCCGCCAAGGAGGGGCCGCAGGTGCTGGAGCAGCTCTCCGGGATGCTGCGGTCGGTGAGCGACAGGCATTGGTTCGACGGGACTTACCTTTTGATGAACGAGGCGACCGTCATTGCTCCCGGAGGGGACAGCTACCGTCCGGACCGGATGATGTTCAGCCCTGACGGGCAGAAGGCTGTGGTGGTGGACTACAAGTTCGGCAGCCGCAGGGACGGGCAGTACCGCTCCCAGGTCAGGGGATATATGGATCTTCTCGGGCAGATGGGCTACCGGGAGGTGGAGGGATGGCTGTGGTACGGGGAGGACGGAGTGGAGGAAGTGGGACAATCTGCGGGGAAATGATTATATTTGCGTCCGGAATTTAAACTGAACTGAATTATGTCAAAAGTAGTTTACAAAGTCAAGGGCATGATGTGCGGTCACTGCGTCATGCATGTTCAGAAGGCCCTGGAATCATTGCCGGGCGTGAAGGCTACAGTTACTCTCGAGCCGGCAGAAGCTGTCATAGAGTTTTCTGAGAAGGTTTATGACAGGGCCGGGCTCCAGTCAGTGATAATCGAAAAGGCCGGAGAATATATTCTGGAAGACAAATAAGTATTTAGTATGAAATCGTATTTTAGGATTCTAAACGCTGCGGTGACGGCTGTCGCTGCGGCAGTGGCTCTCTGCTCATGTACTTCAGAGGTCAGTTTCGACGAGGATTCGTTCGATACTACTGTCAATGTGGGAGGAGATGCATTTTCACTTCCTCTCGGCTCGACGGCTGAGTTTGCAGTAGGTGACTTTCTGAATATCTCAGAGGGGGATATCATCAAAGTGGATGATGACGGTAATTATTATATCGCTTTCAATCAGACATTCGGACAGGAAATATCGATGAATGATTTTGCTGACCGCCTTACAGTCCCCGGACTAACACACTCTCTTGATCCCAAGTCGATTGCTCTTCCGGAGATTCAGGACATTGACGGTTTGCCTGACGGTATAATCGAAGAACTGCCCGGGGTAGAGCTGGACGGAGAGAACATCAGGGTAGGACTTGGTTTCGATGAGGAATTTGCCTACGAGTTCGGTTTTGAGGAAGCTGCCGAGTACGGGCTGGTCAGCATCGACAGGGTGAATTTGGAAGAAACTTATATCCGGCCGGTAGTGGAATTGGATACAGATGGTGAAATACCCTCCTCTCTGAGTTTTGAGGTTTCATTGGAAGTACCGGAACATTATGTGTTTGAAGATTCTCCTCAGATTGACAACGCTACAGGTACCATTACTTTTACCGGTACCATGAGGGCTGACGGAGTGATGGAATTCGAGCCCGTGACACTTGTCGCTATAGACTTTGATCCGTCGGACAGCGGATATGATGAATTTGTCTTTACTGATGATTTTGCCGTGCGTAATTCGGCAATCACCTGTAAACGTGAGGATTTTAATTTATTATCAGGCAAGACTCTGGATGTGAGCCTGACAGTCCTGGTCGGTTCTGAGGACGGTTCTCTCACTCCTCTTTCTTTTGTGGGCAAGGTCGATATAAAGATAGATCCGGTTGAGGAGCTTATAGCGCTGGAGGGGATTCCGGATATTCTCAAATCCGAGGATGTCTCTCTGGATTTCTATGCACCTTCCATCACGGCTTCCGTAAGTACCAATGCAGGTGTGCCGGTAGACCTGAGCGCTGATATCGTTCCGGTCTTCGGTGGCAGTGACGGCGGGAGCCTGCATCTGGACATGTCCACTCCAGTGTCGGAGGATCCTGCTGTGACGGAGACCGGGTATTACTGGATATCGTCGGAGCGGCCTTCGGATCTCGCTCCTGAGTATGAGTGGATAGAAGCCGATGTAAGGAGCTTGCTCAGACAGATTCCGGACGAGGTGAGGATAGAGGTGAATGCCGGGACTGACCCGACCCAGAGTGCCTATGTGGTATGCAATTCGTATTACGATATAAGCGGAGAATTTTCCGTGAATGTACCTTTCTCTTTCGGGGACGATCTGTACCTTGCGGCGAAAGATACGATACCTGATCTGCCGTCCATACTTTCCACAGTAGTGCGTTCGGCCAATGTCATTATTAAGGGCGAGGTTACGAGCACTATACCAGTAAACGTGAATCTCAAGGCGTATTTTCTTGATGAACGTGGTGACCGTGTAAACGGCATACCGGAGGTGGAGCAGATGATAGAAAGTGCCGGTGCTGACGGTACACCTGTCGTCTGTCCTTTAGAGCTGTCAATTCCCAAATCGGACGTGCAGCAGGATATATGTTCTATGGTTCTCGTATTCGAGCTGCTTCCCGGGAGCGAGCCGGGCCTGCCGCTGTCGGAATCCTCTTCTGTGAAAGCTGATGTGGTACTGGAAATTCCCGGAGGAGTGACGCTGGATATCAATGATCTTGATGAATTCACTTACAATTACTAAGCCTAGAAGGAGATGAAAAAGATATTTTTTGCAATATTTGTATTAGTGGCTGCGGCTGTGTCTCTGAATGCGCAGAGCAGAACCAGTTATTTTGTCAAGAACTCCACGCAGAATCATTATCTTAACCCGGCCTTTGTCCCTGATCAGGGCTATGTGGGTGTTCCTTTGCTGAATAGTTTCGATATTCAGATCGGGACTAATTTCGGACCATCTTCTTTTCTATTCCCGCTTGCAGACGGGAAGACAGGTCTTTTTCTCAATCCGGAGGTGGATGCTGATGTCTTCATGGCAGGATTGAAGAGTACCAGTTATCTGGATGGAAATATCGGCTACAATATTGTTGATGCCGGTTGGTTCACAGGTAAGGATTCTTTCTGGACACTTTCTCTGGGTGTGGATGCGGATGTAGAAAGCTCTGTGCCTAAAGAACTGTTCGGCTTCTTAAAAAGAGGAATGGAGACTGACCCGCAGCAGTATTCAATACGTAATTTAAGTCTTGGTGCGCAGGTTTACGCATCCCTTTCCCTGGGCTATTCCCGCGGACTGGATGAGCTGGTCAAGGGTCTGAGAGTGGGAGGTAAGGTCAAATTTCTGGCCAGTGTCGCAGATATTCAGGTAAATATGAACAGCCTGGACCTCAATATGAGTTCTCAGAAATGGAACGTATCTACTCTTGGTACAGCCCACATATTAGGCGGAGGAATTGTTCCTACATTCAATGAGGACGGATACGTGAACGGTCTTAAGTTCGATCCGTCCGGTCTTGGAGCGGGAGGTTTTGGAATGGCGTTTGATCTAGGGGCTGAGTATACTATCTCTGAGGGGACTCCTGTAGACGGTCTGCGTTTTTCGATATCAGTGACTGACTTGGGATTCATTTCTTACAATAAAAGTAAATCCAGAATATTCAGAGCGGACAGAGCCTTTGAATACGATGGTTTTGAGAATATCGGTGGAGACGAAGGGCTTGAATCTCAAGTAGAGAATCTTCAGGACGAACTGTTCGGACTGGTGTCTTTCTCTGAAGAGCAGGTGGATAAAGCACAGAGCGGTCATCTTGCGGCGACTCTGTATGCCGGAGTTGATTATTCATTCCTGAATGACAAGATGAATGTCGGATTGCTGTATTCAGCACGTTTCGGCAGATTCAGGACGGAGAACGAACTTACGCTGGCATGGAATTACGCGCCTGTCCGCAGTTTTGATATAGCTCTTTCGTACTCGCTTTTGAAAACACATTCTACATTCGGATGGTTGATTACTTTCGTGCCTAGAAAAGGCATAGGCATATTTGTCGGCAGTGATTATACTCCGTTGAATTATACTGCATTCAACTTGGACGGATTCAAACTGCCTGTACCTTCGCGTCAGGTGATTCTGGATGTCAATTTCGGTTTGACAATATCGCTGGGAGGAACCAACAGAAGATACTGAGAGCGTATTTTCAGAATAGAAAAGAGGCTGTGGCAGGAAAATCTCCTTCACAGCCTCTTTTCTGTGTCTGCCGCAATCCGTCAGATTGCCGGAGCCGAGAAATGCTCCTTGGAGAAGATGCGGGCCTCGGTGATCACCACGCTGTTGCCGTCCTTGTCCCTCATGGTACCGACGAGGGTTCCGATCATCCTCTTGTGGTCCACGCTGGTGCACTCGAAGCGGATGTGATAGGGCTCGTCGATGTACACCGGCCTGAGGTAGGTGACATTCTGAGAGATGAAGTATGCGAGCTTGTCAGCCGGCCACATGGTGCCGAATACCTTGGCAAACGCGCACAGGATGAGGACTCCCTGAGCAACCGGACGTCCGAACTCGGTCGCGGTGGCATATTCGCGGTCTATGTGGATGGGGTTGTAGTCATCCGTCAGCTTTGCATAGACCTCAGCGTCTTTCTGGGTGAAGACGGTGTTGTAGTCATAGGTGTCGTGTTCCTTGATCATAACATGAAGAATTTAGATTAGCCCTATAAAGATAAGTCAAAAATACGGAAAAAACAAATTTAGGCCTCCTAAAATAGCATTTAAAATGCCAGGGAAAGACCGTCGTACGCCGGCTCAATACCCTCAGGAAGGGTTTTGCAGAGGTCCTCATACTTTTCCAGCTGGTGGGACAGATGGGTCAGAAAACAGTGCCGCGCACCCACCCTGCGGCAGACATCAATGGCCTTGTCCAGGGAAAAATGGGAAATGTGCGGGGTCCTGCGGATGCAGCTGACTACGAAGATGTCCACTCCGCGGAAGCGCTCTATGGACTCTTCGGAGATGTAGTTGGCATCGGTAAGATAGCCAAGGCGGCCGAAGCGGAATCCCAGGATGGGCAGCTTGTAGTGCATGGCCCGCACGGGGATTATCTCCACTCCACCGATGCTGAAGGGCTCTTCTCCGATGGTATGCAGGATGAAGTCCGGAACTCCTGGGTAGCGGTGGTCGCCGAAGGCGTAGGCGTACTCCCGTTTGAGAGATTCCTGGACGATGGGCTCTGCGTAGATGGGAAATGCCCGGTGCATGAAGTAGTTGAAGGCCCGCACGTCATCCAGTCCGCCGGTATGGTCCTTGTGCATGTGGGTGAGCAGCACAGCATCCAGCTCCCGGATACCGCTGCGCAGGATCTGCTGCCGGAAGTCCGGGCCGGCGTCCACCACCAGTCTCAGACCCTCGTATTCGATGTATGCGGAGGTTCTCAGCCGCTTGTCGTGGAAGTCGTCCGAGCGGCAGACGGGACAGGAGCAGCCGATGATGGGCATGCCCTGGGAAGTGCCTGTCCCCAGAAATTCTATTTTATTGCGGACTTTAGCGCTCATCGGCCCCAAAGATAGGGAAATTTGTGTAATTTTGTAAAATATGAATTGCAGACTTTATCTCGTTCCCGCCCCTCTGGGGGACAATCCTCCCGAGGAGGTCATCCCTCCCTATGTTTTCGGGCAGATAGCCCATGTCACCCGCTTTGCGGTGGAGGACATACGCACTGCCCGCCGGTATCTGTCCAGGATAGGCTTCAGGGGCAGGATAGACTCTCTTGCCTTCTACGAGATCAACGAGCATTCCACTCCCGAGGACATAGAGCGGATCGCGGCCGCCTTCACAGACGGTGAGGACATGGCCCTGATATCCGAGGCCGGTCTGCCTGCTGTGGCGGATCCCGGTGCCGCCCTAGTGGCCTTGGCCCATAAGGACGGGGTGGAGGTGGTGCCTTTCTCCGGTCCCTCGTCCCTGATGATGGCCCTGATGTCCTCCGGCATGAACGGGCAGTGCTTCGCCTTTGCGGGCTATATCCCGGCTAAGACCGATGCCCGCCGCAAGAGGCTCAAGGAGCTGGAGGCCCGTTCCCGTCGGAACTCCGAGACCCAGATAATCATCGAGACCCCTTACCGGAGCGATGCCCTCTTTCAGGACATCCTCTCAGTCTGCGATCCGTCCACGAGGGTATGTGTTGCCGCCGGCATCACCCTTCCGGACCAGATGATACGGACCCGCACCGTCGCCCAGTGGCGCAGGGAGGGTCTGACTATTTCCAAACGGCCGGCAGTTTTTCTAATCTACGCCTGAAAATATGGGAAAAATAGAACTTTGCGGAATGCGCTTTTTCGCCCACCACGGATGCTTCCATGAGGAGAAAGTCATCGGCAACCACTTTGTAGTGGACTTCGAGGCCTGGACAGATACCCGCGCGGCATCTGAGAGCGATGCCCTCGAGGACACACTCAACTATCAGATTATCTTCGATATAGTCAAGGAGGAAATGGCCGTCTCCTCCAATCTGCTGGAGCACGTCGGCGGCCGTATCCTGCGCCGGTTCCGGGCGGCTTTCCCGACAGTGGAGAGGGCCAGGATCTCAATTGCCAAGCTCAATCCTCCTCTCGGCGGGGAGGTGGGAGCGTCGAAGGTAACCCTTGAGCTGCAGGACGTATGAGAGTGGCCGTACACACCCTCGGCTGCAAGCTGAACTATGCCGAGAGCTCCACGATAGCCCGGGAATTTGCCCTGAGGGGCTATGAGGTGGTGCCTTCCACCTCGGAGGCGGATATCTACGTGGTCAATACCTGTTCGGTGACAGAGCACAGCGACAAGAAGGACCGCAACCTCATCCGCCGCCTCCACCGCCGCTCTCCCGGGGCCCTGATCGCTGTTGTGGGCTGCTACGCCCAGCTGAGAGGGGAGGAGATAGCCGCTCTGGAAGGAGTGGACATCGTCCTGGGAGCCCGCAGCAAGGGACTGGTGGTGGACGAGGTGGAGCGTCTGCTGGCCGCCGGAGGCCGCGGGAAGGCTCCTCAGAGAGTGGAGATCTGCGACATAGACTCGGTGGACAATATTTTCCCCGCGTACTCTACGGGGGAGAGGACCAGGGCTTTCCTCAAGATCCAGGACGGCTGTGACTACAAATGCTCTTACTGCACTGTCCCCTATGCCCGCGGAGGTAGCCGGAGCCTTCCTTCGGCCCTGCTGCTGGAGCAGGCCCGGGAGATAGCTGCTTCCGGCATAGTGGAGATAGTCCTGACGGGGGTCAATACCGGGGATTACGGGCGTAAGACGGGGGAGAGCTTCCTCTCCCTGCTGCGGGGCCTGAATGCGGTGGAAGGCATTGACCGTTACCGAATTTCCTCCATTGAGCCCAATCTACTGACTCCGGAGATAGTGGAGTGGATTGCCTCCGGGACCAAGTTCCTCCCGCATTTCCACATCCCCCTGCAGTCGGGCTGCGACCGGATACTCAGCCGGATGGGAAGGCGGTACAGGACAGAGGATTTCCGCAGGAAGATAGAACTGATCCGCAGTCATATCGATCATGTATTTTTCGGAATAGACGTGATAGTGGGATTTCCCGGGGAGACGGAGGAGGATTTCCGGGCCACGTATGATTTTCTGGAGGAGATCCGTCCCGCATTTATCCACGTATTCCCTTATTCCCGCAGAAGAGGTACTCCTGCGGCCGGGATGCCGGACCAGATTCCGGAGAATGTGAAGACCTCGCGTGTGGAGATACTGGAGGAGATGTGCGGGCGCCTGCATGCGGAGTTCTGCAGGGAGAACAGCGGAAGGACGGAGGAAGTGCTTTTCGAGAGCAAGTCCAAGGACGGGAAGATGGCCGGATACACGCGCAATTACATAAAAGTGGAGATGCCTTATGACAAGGCTCTGATAGGGAAGGTTGTCAAGGTCATTCTGCCCTGACGGTCTCTTCTTCCTCTTCTTCCTTGTAGTAGTATATCTGGTTTTCCTGTTCCTGCTCCTGATATTCAACGGAGCCGGTCTCTTCGAGAAAGTTCATGGGATTTTCCCTGGGACGAAGTATCTCCTCTTTGACTATATTGGCTTCTGCAGCTTCTTTTTCAAGTTCTTCCTCCGCTTTTCGAAGCTGTTGGAGCTCATACTGTTCCCTGCGTTTTCGGGTGAAGAATATGTTTCTCCAAAAGTCCCCGAATGTGTCGAACTCGTCCTGGTAGGTGACACCGAAGCCACTGCGCTGGGTATTGTCCAGATAGTTGGAATAGGAGTCTGCGGAGCGGGTGAACAGGGTGACGCGCAGTTTGCCCTGGCGGTCGACTTTTATCTCGGCATCAAAGTCTCCCGCCCAGTTTGAAGAAGTTTCGTCGTTGCCGACATTTCCATTGATTATCAGTCTGTTGTTGAATGCCTGGTAGGATACGGCAACATCGAACATTCCCCAGCTTCCATTGCTGCCGCCAGGCTGGTAGTTGAGACCGAGGTCCAGCGGTATATCCAGTTGTCGGAATATGTTGTTGAATTGGTTGGAAAGCATCTCGCTGGCGTTGGAGTATAGAATCGTGGAGTTATTTATGATGCCGGACTGCTCGTCAGGTACAAAGCTGCCGGATATCAGCAGTGCCATGAATTGTTTCTGTACTTTATCCGGGGTGCTGAGTGCGCTTTCTACACGGCCTTTGGTGATAGGATCCAGGTCCGGGATATCAATGGAGAATGAGAGTTCGGGGTTGGTCAGGGAGCCCTGGATCTGGATGCCGCAGTTGACGTTGCGGCGGTTGCCCACGGATGTGGTGTCGGCTATGAGGGTTGATATGGATGCTTTGGTGCTGTAGGTTGCACCTACGTTCAGATTGGTGTTCTTCAGGTCTCCGTTGAAAGCTATTGTTCCTCCTTCATTGATGGTGAAGTCGCGGGACTGCATGTAGAGAGTATAGTGGAGACTTCCTTCATTGATGGTGTAATCACCCCTGAGATCCATGATGTTACGTGAGGGATTGAGGGTAAGGTTGATATTCCCGTTTCCATTGCATCTTAAGATGTCTCCCAGCTGTTTATCAATCTCTATCTGAAGTTCTGTGCCGGATGTTACTCCTGCAGTCGCGCGTATTTCTATATTTCCCCTGTGTCTTATATGCTCAGTACCTTCTATATCGGCAGGCAGAACAGTGCTGTCTGCCGGAAGCCTGAAATCCGTATAGGATATCAGGTCTGTTGTGGAGGCGGAAGATGATGAGGACAGAGGGATGTGAAGGGACGAGTTCCCCGCAGTGGTGACCTGGGCGTCTATCTGAAGGTTGTCAGTGAATCCGGAGAGGCCTACCTGCCCGGATGCATAGGCTGTGCCGTAAAATTTTTCGTTGTGTATTTCCTGAGTGTTGAGAACCTGAAATTCATTAAAGTTAAGATTGGCATCCAGATAGATATTCTTGAAAAAATCATGAGTGATACTGCCTGCGAGCATGGCAGTAGCTCCGTCCGGATCTGTAATGGAAAGGCTGTCCAGCTCTATCCGTTGGCGGCTCATGGTAATGGGACCGCTTACGATATATGGAACCTGGGTGAAAACGGGGGTAACGGCCATGGAGTCGATGTGACTGTTCTCACTGCTCAGCATCAGCATGTCCAGTTGCCCTGTGGCACCTATGTCCCCGGATATATAGCCGCCGGAAATGTCCATTATGTCTGCCAGGAATGGAGATATGGTTGTCAGACTGAAATTTTCGAGACGGAGGTCGGCATCTAGATAGTTGCGGCCCGGAATGAAATAACCGCTGATGTTGATGGGATTCTCTCCATGTATGTAATTGTTGATTAATAAGTTGAATCTGTTTCGAGCTAAATCTCTGCGACTGAGTATGGAAATTTCGCCCAACTCCTCTCCCTTTAGTTTCAGACCTTTGCCGCTTATCTCCATATTTGCGCCCATTCCGCTGAAAAAGTTGAACAGGTCCACCTCGCCGGAGAGTCTTCCCTGAATGTCCAGATCCGAGGTGGTGAATGAGTTGAGAAGGTCCAGATTGAGATTTGCCAGCCGGAGGGACAGTGCGCTTTCCGGATTATCGGAGATGGAACCGTTTATCCGCAGAGAGTCCTGTGCGCTGAAGAGGCCGAAGCCATTGATTGTATATTCCCTTGGCCCTATGCTGAGGAATGTCGGTGATAGTACCCAGCTATGATTGCGGATATTCATAGCCGAACTGTCTATGGCTATTTCCGCCATCAGTTGTCCTGAAGAATTTTTCCATGCGTTTATGTTGGCTGTGAGGTTGAGCCAGGTGCTGTCAGCATTGTTGTATCCCAGCCGCATGAGCATTTCCTGTCCGTTCTCTGAAAGAGAAAGGACTGTGTTGTCCAGCGTTATGTTTCCAAGCAGGATCCGTCCTATAGCCAGATTCCCTTTCACTTCTGCGTCCCTGTTGCCTGCATTGAGAAGGATGTCGTTTATGGTACAGTCGCTTCCTTTTTTATTTCTGAAAGCGATACTTGAGGACTGAACCTTGAAATCCAGAAGGTTGTTCTTATCCAGCATCAAGTCAACAGTGGTGCTGTCGGCAATGTGCAGTCCGGGCATAATGATGTCGCATATCTGCGACATGTCATAAGTCTGCAGATGAAAGTTGTAATATCCGTTTTCTCCGGATATTTTTGAGGAATCGATGGTCAGCAGTCTTTCCAGGGCGGGCCGGCTGATAGAATATTTCAGTCTGTCAATAAGTCTGACTGGAGAATCTGTGCTCGTGTAGCCGGCTTGAAGGAATGGGGAGCGTAATGTTACTGTATGACGGTTTTCAGACAGGGCTGACCGGACGTATATAGAGTCAATGTGGTATTGACCGTTGTCATTGGAGTAGCTTATATTGTCCAGAAGAACATTTCCCAGAATACTGTTGCCGGTGAGCTGCAGGTCAGCCTTGGCTGTAACACCGGCCGTTGCCGTGGAGCCCTCATGGACCAGATTCATGTCCAGAAGATCTGCATAGGGTATGTCAAGGTATATCCTGATTCTCTCAAGACCTTTTTGTTCTCCTTCGCGAAGGTTGATAATACTTTGAAACATCGCCGGAAACGCCTTTTCATGACTGAGCAGTCTGATATCAGCAGTATTCCCTTCAAGTCCTCCGGATACAGAGATGTTCTTGTATTCATGCTCTTTGACCGTCAAGGAACTTATGTTCATTTTCTCGATACTGGCTCTCAGGCCTCCGGCCTCTGGAGTGCGTATTTCAGCATTTAGGCTGGCATCCAGGCTGATATCTCCGAAAGTGCTGTTGTTCAGGATGTCTCCGATGTCAAGGCTGTCTACCCAAATGTTTGAGGATATCCTGTTTGAACTGTTCCCCATGTCTTCGAACTCTGCTTCATAGGTGACGGAACCTATTCCGGAGTTCAAAGTCCCGATGCTGTACAGGTCCGCCATACTGCCGTAGGCTATGCCGGTCAAAGAAAAATTTTTGTCAGGAAGGAAAGTGCCGATGTTGTTTTTCTTGCCGCTGAATGCAGAAATGATGTCCGACAGCTCCGGAGAGGAGGTGGAGACATGTTTGAGAGTCATGTTGAAATGCGTGTTCCGTATATCCGGAAGTCCGGTAATGACTGCACTCATACGCAGGGAAGTGCTGTTTTCTGATGATACTTCAAGGTCGTAGGTACTCAGTTCTGATACTGGACCACTGATTTTACCGTTCAGGCTCAGACGCAGGTGGTTGTCTCTCAGGCTTTCAGCGAAGACACCGATACTTCTGAAGTCCAGTACACTGTTGCGCAGGTCTGCGCCCAGCCGTATTTTGTGGATGAAATCATTGAGATCCTTGCCGCTGTTGTATCCAAAGGATATGTAATCTGCGTTGATTTCTGACCAGGAGTCGACCAGATGCAGATTATCCAGCCTGGATTCGTTGCTGTCAAGCGAGAATGTTCCGCTTAGGGATTCTATTCCGTAGCCGCAACGGTCGATGCAGCTCAGGTCCCTGATCCTGCACGATATAGTGTTGCTCTCAATGGAAATTCTGTTTATTCTGGCGCTGATGTTTCTTAGTTCCAGATTTTTAAAGTTAATGCAGCCGTCTGCTTTAGGAATAGTGTCCGCCGGAGGGTTGGACATGGAGAAAGACATGTTGCGGAGTGTAATCTCGTCAATAGTCATGTCCGGTATGCTGAACGGTTTCTTGAGTGAGTCCGGCTTTGGCTGAATGTTGAAAATGCGGTTGATGTTATTGTGCGCCTGACCCTCCTGGATAAGGTTGAAACATCCGTCCTGAAGAAATATGCGGTTGAAATGGAGTTGTCCGCGCAGCAGGTTCTTTGGTGAAATGGATACGGACAGCTTGTCCAGGGAGGCAAGAGTGTCTCCTTGCTCTCCGGTGATGGATATGCCATAGGCCATCACTTTGTTTATGAACACTATGGCTATTCTGTCAATCTCTATATTGCCGTGCAGGTGTTCTTCCAGGGATGAGACAGCCCGTCGGGCTATGCGGGTCTGCAGCTGGGGAAACTGCAGGGCCACATAGCCTGCAACAGGTGCGATGCAGATGAGAATCAGCAGACCGGCTAGTATTTTTCTGAAAGTCCTGATGGCGTTTTTTACTAACTTTCAAAGTTAACAATTTTTTTCTTCAGATTCTCTTTTCTTCTGCATCCGGGCAGCTGTGAGTTCCAGGACAAGAACCAGTGCGACGCCGATAAGCGCGAAGGTTACGGCCAGACCGATGTGTCCGGAGAACAGTGGCTCCAGATTCGGCTGGAATGGCATCACGGGACGGGATACTTCTCCTATCTGAAGCTGCCACGGCCATACCTTGACGAGAGAACCTATCATGATTCCTGCCAGGGCAGAGATAGTGGTGACATGATATTTTTTCAGCAGCCATGAGAGAAAATGAGAGAAGGATACGATGCCTATGGCCGCACCTGCGACGAATACTAGAATCAGGACTATGTTAAAGTCAGTGAGAGCCTTCAGCATATATTCGTACTTGCCAAGGAGCAGGAGAATGAAGCTGCCTGAGATTCCGGGCAAAATCATGGCGCAGATAGCGATGGCTCCGCACAGGAAGATGAACCACAGATGGTTTGGGGTTTCAGTAGGAGATACCAGACATATTGCGGCCCCGGCAGCAATTCCAAGCAGCAGGGCGATGATGTTTTTTATTTTAGTTAAATCTATATCCTTGAGAATCAGTATTGCAGAGGCTATAATGAGACCGAAGAAGAAGGACCACAGGGGGATGGGCTCGTTGGCCATTAGGTACTGCATGAGCTTGGCGAGTGAGAAAAAGCTGATGGCTATGCCCAGAATCAGAGAGAACAGGAAAGTCCCGTTGATGTGTCTCCAGAACTGGCCGATCCTGCCGGTAAAAAGCAGTTTGAAAGCTTTGGTGTTGATGGATTTGATAGAATTGAGCAATTCCTCGTAGATGCCTGTCAGGAAGGCGATGGTTCCTCCGGATACTCCGGGAATGACATCTGCGGCGCCCATCCCGATCCCCTTGACGGTGATCATTGCGTAGGAAGAAAACTTTCTCATTTTGAATCAGTGTGTTATTGTTGTAAGATAAATTAAAATGTTTTTCAGAAGAATGTCCGGACTTTCCGTCCCGGGACCGTCTCCGGACGAGACAGTCATGTCGCAAGGAGAAGAGTTTATAGCCGAGATACTTATTCTGAAAGAAGCCTCTGTACTTGCCAGTATATAGTCTGCAGCAAATATTCTTTTATCCTGGGTCAGGTCTATCAGGATATCATAAGGTTTCTGGAGAAATCCGCTGATACGGTTCTCATGCGGAAGTCCGTACCAGTTGATATCTTTTCTCTGAATCATGCACAGTGCAGGAGACGGCGTAATCCCGGACTCTCCTGATTTTTTTTTCCGCATATCCACACAGATGCCATGATACTCAATATTCAGCTTTTGCAACTCTTTTTCAATTATGCTGACGGCTTGAGATGAACCAGGGTTCTCGGCATTTACTATGAATCCGATTCTATGAGCCGCGTTGAGAGGAATATACTTCCCCACATGGGGACGGGAAACTTTCCTCATGGCTTTGTTCTGTAGTATCCTTGTCAGAAAACATTCAAACATCCGCCAAAGATAAGAAACTGTTTTGAAATTTTATATTTTTGTCCCCATGAAAATTAACAATATGAGTGCAACTGTAAACATAGGTATATTCGGAAGGCGGAATACCGGTAAGTCTTCGTTAATCAATACTGTTGTCGGTCAGGAAGTTTCGATAGTATCAGACCGTCCTGGGACAACTACTGATCCGGTACGTAAGCGGATGGAGATATTCGGTCTTGGTCCATGTGTTTTTATAGATACTGCCGGTATAGATGATTCTGGCGAACTCGGAGAGATGAGGGTGGCCAGGACGGAGGAGGTGATAAGGCAGATAGATATTGCATTGCTGCTTTTTACAGCGGATATGTTCGGAGATGAAGAGGATAGGCTGATGGAGCAGTTTGCCAGATATTCACTGCCGGTGGTTATTATTCACAGTATGTCGGATAAATCTGTTATCTCTAAGGAAATGCGGGAAAAACTCCATCAGCGGTATCCTGGAGTGGAGTGTCTGGATTTTTCTTCGGTGGCCGGTCCCGATGAAATCGGAAAGATGTCAGGCTGTCTTGTGGATGCTGTCCGTGCTGGAGTGAGCAGGTCGCAAATGCTTGAGAAGCCTATGTTCGACGGTATTGTCTCATGCGGTCAGAAGGTATTGCTTGTGTGTCCGATAGACAGTGAGGCTCCTACTGGCAGACTGATTCTTCCGCAGGTAAACGCGATACGTTCCCTACTGGATATAGGAGCGCTTGTTACTGTTGTGCAGCCGCAATCACTGGATGTGCTGTTCCATAATGGAAACTGTGAGGGGTATAGTCTGGTGGTGACTGACAGTCAGGCTTTCTCAGAGGTAGCATCTGTAGTTCCGGAAGAAGTGCCGCTGACAAGTTTCAGTATGCTGCTGGCACGGAGCAAAGGCTGTTTTGAGCAATATTGCAAAGGTACTCCCATGATAGACAGACTTCAGGACGGAGACCGTGTCTTAATTCTGGAATCGTGCTCACACCACTCGTCCTGCGAGGATATCGGGCGGGTTAAGATTCCGGCGTTGATGAGGCGGAGGACTGGTAAATCTCTTACATTCGATGTAGTCGGCGGTCTTGACCGTATAGCACGTCCGATTACCGATTATTCTCTTGTCCTGCAGTGCGGAGGATGTATGATAACTCGCAGACAATTGTATTCCAGACTTTTACCTGCTATGGAGGAAGGAATACCGGTGACTAATTACGGAATGGCGATTTCATATATGAAAGGAATATATGAGAGGGCTCTTAAACCTCTGCTGGTAAGGTAAATTGGAGATTATGAATGTTCAGTTGGACAGGGAATCGCTCATATCCTGGCTTGAGGAGAAGAATCCTGACCGGGTGCAGGCTCTTAAAGAAGCTGCGTATGAAGTAAAGCTTGCAGCAGTGGGTGAAAAGGTATATCTGCGCGGTCTGGTAGAAGTCTCCAATATATGCCGCAAGAACTGTCTGTATTGCGGTATCCGTCGGGACAATCATGATGCCGGCCGTTATGAGATATCGTCAGAGGATGTGCTGAAAGCAGCTGAATTTGCATTCCGTGAGGGCTATGGCTCTCTGGTAATACAGGGCGGTGAGAGACGGGACAGGGTTTTTGTTGATAAGATAACGTCTGTCTTGTCGGAAATCAAGCGCCGTTGGCCTCTTGGAATTACACTGTCTCTTGGAGAACAGCCGCTGGAAGTGTATAAGGAGTGGTTTGATGCTGGAGCTCATCGTTATCTTCTTAGGATAGAGAGCTCTTCCCGCGAATTATATGAGATGATTCACCCCCTGGATGCAAATCACAGCTATGATTCCCGTTTACAGGCTCTGGTAGACCTGCGTCGGTGCGGATATCAGGTAGGTACAGGGGTCATGATAGGCCTACCGTTTCAAAGTACCTCGCATCTTGCTGATGATTTGCTGTTTTTCAAGAAGATGGACATAGATATGTGCGGTATGGGACCGTATCTGGAACATTCCGGAACACCATTGTATCAGTACCGCTCAATGCTGGCCCCTCAGCCGGAGAGGCTGGATTTGTCGCTCCGTATGGTTGCTCTGCTGCGTATGCTTATGCCGGATATCAATATCGCCGCGACTACGGCTATGCAGGCCATAGACCCTTATGGACGTGAAAAGGCGATTATGGCCGGGGCCAATGTTCTTATGCCCAATCTTACCCTCCCCGAAGTCCGGGAAAACTACCAGATATATCAGAATAAGCCCGGAGTGGGGGAGGATGCCGCTATATCTTCATCTAGAACGGAGCAGAAACTGAGAGAAATGAAAATCCCCATCGGCTGGGGCCAATGGGGAGATTCCAAACATTATTCCAAAAGGTGAAATTATTTTTCAGACATGTAAATCTGGGCGACCTCCTGATCTGAGAGTGCTCTTGAACTGTAGATCCTAAGGTTGTCGAAATACGTGTCAATGGCGTTGTCTCCTGATTCGCTGGCGCCTCCGAGAAGAAATTTAGTGCAGGTGTTTTTGGTGTAGCCGTAGAGGCTTATCGAGTCTATCAGGACTCCGTCGATATACAGGGATCCGAAGACATCGTAGCCCTCAGTTCTTACAACCACTGCAATGAAGTGCCAGTTGTAGTCCAGCTGGGGATGGTTGAAACTGGAACCGTTGTAGTTGGAACTGTTGTTCAGGTAGAATTTTCCGTCCTTGATCGTGAGTTTGGGAGAGTTGTATCTTTGATCGCCGCTGGCCATGGACCATACATGTCCGTCGGAAAATCCTTTCATCCAGAATGTCACGCTGTAGTTCATATTGGGATATGCAATCAGGGTTTTGGGGAAGGAAAGCTGGCTTCCGTCAATTGAACTCAGGACGATGGCCTGTGTGCCGTCCGCGCTCTCTGTTGTGTATTGAGGATTGTTGATAGGGTTGCCTTGTATGGCTGACACTTCGCTTCTGGTGGTATTGTTGAAGCGGAAATATGCGGCGAGTCCGTTACGGACAGTATTGAGGGGGTCCGGTCCCGAAGTTGCTGCCGGCTGGCCCTGGGGTGCCGGTTTCCCTGGTTGTGTTGTTTCTGTCCGGGCCTCTTGAATCTGAGGTTGACTTTGAGCAGAACCGTCAGGAGTCATGATGATGTCGGCTCTAACAGTGTTGCCTGAAGATATTTCAGCAGAGGTCTCTGTCGTGAGATAGCCGTTCTTGAGAGCCTGTACGGAGTAGCTGCCGGAAGGCAGATCATTGAAAACATACAGGCCGTTGCGGGCTGTGGTGACTGTCTTGCCTCCAGGAATCAGCGTAAGCCTTGCATAAGGTACCGGCTGTCCGGTAGCTGCATCAGAAACGACACCGGTAAGTGAGATGTCCACCGTACTCTTGAAATATATTTTTTCAGTTATATATTTGTTTCCAGCACGGAAACGGACTTCCAGCCAGTTTTCATCATCTTCGTAACAGTTCTCGTCGTTATATTTAATCACCAGGGAATTGCCCTCGTAGCTGGATGATATCTGTGAGGCGCAATTGGACTTGATCTGTGGTCTCTGACTTGTGGATATGCTCCTTCCGGCCAGAGACAGGCTCACGACCACTGTCCCTTTCTTTTCTTGAAACCAGTCTACAGTAATCTGGTCATACAGCTGTCGGTATTGATTGGAAATGCTTTGGACCTGATTGTAGCGTGAATCCTGTGTGTCGAATTCGGCTAGGAAAGCCCGGAGGTTATTGAGCGCCTCACCTATCTCCTCTATGGATGTGATGAAGTCCAGACCGTTCTGGAACTGTGACAGCCTGTCGTTAAGGGCGCGGTCATGCTCTTGATACTCCATCACGAGTTTCTTCATCTCAAATTCGCTGAAAGGATATTTTACGGCATAGAAATATTCGTATCTGCCGCTGGAACGGTAATATCTTTTCTCCCAGTAATAGTCAGCAGCTTTGGATAAGGATATCTCTCCGATGAAAGGCAGCTTGGCGGTGCGGGAAAGAATGGAGGATTCAAGGTTCTGCGTCTTGCTGAAGCTGTCTCCGCTCTGTATGGCAGAAGTGGTCAGACTGGATTCGGAGACTATCCTGGTTGCGATGCTCTGGGCGATCTGCTTCTTGACATTCTCTATTACAGCTGCTTTTGCCGCTTCAATGTCTCCAGCCGTAGCTGTTACGTTAAGGTAATCCTGTTCAACTGCATTGACCCATTCGGGCATTCTCTTCGCACTGGCTTCCTCTACCTTAAAGTCATTCTTCTGTGCGGAAGCAGACATGGCTGACGCGACAAGAAGCATGATGGAGAAAATAACAGTTTTAATCGTTTTCATAGTAGTCGTGATTTTAATAAATATGTTCTTCGAAGTATTCCTTGGCCTGGCTGATCATAGCGCGGAGCTTGGGGTCGCGTGCCTTGACCTTTTTGATCGCATCCATATAGGAAGACTTGTCATTGTCTGCGATGCCTTTGACTGTAAAAGAGGTCTGGCTGATAACGTCTCCCGTGACTGTGTCTGTGATGAAGAGCGAGAGCTCGATTTCTGTAACGTACATTACAGGAGCCGTTGCCGTTACGTCTTTGGAAATTACCGCTGCCTTGGAATTAAGAACGAAACGGCTTTTGTCAGAAGCTGCGTCATTGAGGACGAGGGCTTGCTTGAGATTGGACGTCAGGGTAGTTGCGGCATTTTCGTGTGTAATGCCTTCTGGGGGGGCTACACTCACGGTAAGACGCTCTTGTGCGCCTGCATTGAATATAGCTGAGATGATTATTATGACGGGAATTAAGAATTTTTTCATGATGCAGGTATTTGTTTATTCAACTTAGTCTCCAAGAACAATCCATACGCTTCCCAATCCGCGTTCGTTTATCTTGTATGGAAGATTGAACGGCTCTTTGTTGAGGAATCTGGCAAGGTCCATTGCAAAAGCCCTGGTGTCGATGGCTCTTTCCTTACCTAGAACTGTTTTGTAGAGCGGTATGCGGACCTGTTCGTAGTCAACGAAATAGTCTCCGCCTGATACTCTGGAGAATCTGTGGTTTACAGTGTTTTCGTCCATCCAGTAATCCAGAACATCGGAAAGGAGAACAACTTCTCCAAGGAACTCAACCTCATCGTTCATAGTCAGAGGACAGTTCTCCGTCATTCTGATGGAAATAGTTACTTCTCTGCCGTTAGTGAACATGTCATCGAAATGTGCCTGAAGTGCAGCATTGAATGAGTCCATGTAGTTCAGCACTGCTTCTTCCAGCAGAAGGCCGACAGAGGCGGCGGTCGAGGGACTGCCGTCTCCGGAGACGGCAGTTATTACTTTGTTGGTGTAGGCATCTACTCCGCGGAGGTTGAATGATATGTATTTCTGGGGGCCGCGGGTTTTCAGATTGAAATCCAGATCCATGATAATATCGGCCTTGGCAGTGCGCTTGATACGGTCCAAAGGAGACTCAACTATCGTTCCGCCGCCTGAACCCATGAACAGCTCGGCTTCTGTCTGCTGGGTCTCAAGGCTTTTGAGGGTTTGCTCGAGATCTTTGAGCGGGAATCCTCTCTGCGCCATGATTGCCGAGAGTTCTGATATTGCAAGTCTGAGATTTTCATCTGAGATGAATGCTTTGCTGTAGTCCGGGGATGTCTGTGTATTTCCGTTTCCATCCTCCCATGTGGTGACAAATCCTGTGCGGGTACAGTAAGCGTCACTTGGAATTACCATGATGACAGGTTTCCTGGCTTGGGAGAAAAGGGCTGTTGTTGCCAAGAAAAGTATTGTCGCAGAAAGTATGAGCTTTCTCATATTCGAGTGATTTAATAGAGTGAGTCTTAGTCTTCGAGTTTGGACTGGAAGTCATCCTTGTTGAGTTCGAGAGCTACTTTTTTCTTCTCCGTATCGTTGAAGTTGTACAGAATGTAGTAGTAGTAGACGTCCTGTTTCTTGACCAGGCGGTGTTCCCAGTAAGTCTGAATAGCTGTGATTTCAGAAATATTCTTGATATACTGTGAGTTTGCAACCTTGTTGTGGATTTCTGCCGCGTCAGCTCCTTCGACATGGGTGCGCATCAGGTATGTGGAGACGGCATTTATGGCAAAATTGGTAAGTTCCTCAAATGCCTTGTCTCTGGCATCCTGAAGGCTTATGGTACTCTGCTGGTCGACTTTCATAATGTCGTAGCGGTCTACGTTTCTTTTAATCCATACTGGACGCTTGTCCTCGCTGCTTTCAATAAGTTTTCCCTGTCCGAATGCCGTGGCTGTGATCAGACACATGAGTGAGAATAGAAGAATTCGTTTCATGTCAATTACAATTTAGGATTTACAATATATTACAAATATAATCAAAATAATGGACTCACAGAAGCATTGTGACACTATTTTATTGAAAAAGGCTGCACCGTAATGTGTCTTCGGTACAGCCTTTGTCTTATGTGTGAACCGGAATCTTACCTGTTCAATCCGCTCTTAATTGCAGCCTGCGCCGCAGCCAGACGTGCGATGGGCACTCTGAAAGGCGAGCAGGATACGTAGTTCATGCCGATCTTGTGGCAGAATTCCACAGATGCGGGATCGCCGCCGTGCTCACCGCAGATACCCACCTTGAGCTTGGGGTTGGTGCTGCGGCCGCCCTGCACACCGATTTCGAGGAGTCTGCCGACGGATTCCTCGTCGATGGTCTGGAACGGGTCTGCGTCGAGGAGCTTGTTCTCTAAGTAGTCGCCCATGAAGGCTCCGATGTCGTCGCGGGAGAAACCGAATGTCATCTGGGTCAGGTCGTTGGTTCCGAAGGAGAAGAACTGGGCGGTCCTGGCCATGAAGTTGGCCAGCAGGGCAGCTCTCGGAATCTCAATCATGGTGCCGTAGAGGTAGTTGATGGTCATGCCGGTAGCCTTCTCCACCTCGTCGTGTACGCGGTCGCAGATCTTCTTCTCGAAGTCCAGCTCGCGGACGATGATGGTTACGGGTATCATGATCTCGGGTCTGGGATCGTGGCCTTCCTTGAGAAGCTCGGCAGTGGCCTGGAAGATGGCGCGGAACTGGGTCTCGCTTATCTCGGGATAGGTGATGCCGAGACGGACTCCGCGGTGTCCCATCATGGGGTTGACCTCGTGCAGGCTTTCTCCGCGTTTCTGGATATCGTCAATGGATACTCCCAGTTCTTTCGCCAGCTCTGCTTCTTTCTCGGGTGTCTGGGGTACGAACTCATGGAGAGGAGGATCGAGCAGGCGGAAGGTCACGGGCTTGCCGTTCATCACCTTCATGGTGGCTTTCACGGCCTCCTTGATATAAGGCTCAAGCTCGTCCAGTGCGGCCTTTCTCTCTTCCTCAGTCTTGGAGAGAATCATCTTGCGCAGTTTGGACAGAGGCTCCTCGGAGTTGGCTCCGTAGAACATGTGCTCTATCCTGAAGAGGCCGATACCCTCGGCTCCGAAGGACAGGGCGCGGGCTGCGTCCTCGGGAGTGTCGGCGTTGGTGCGCACACCGAGCCGGCGGTATTTGTCTACGAGGGTCATGTATTCTACGAAACGGGGATTCTCCGATGCGTCCATGGTCTCTACTGCGACGTCGTAAACGAAGCCCTTGGAGCCGTTGAGCGAGAATACATCTCCTTCGTGGTAGGTCTTTCCGTTGATGGTGAGTGTCTTGGCCTCAAGGTCAATATGCAGGGCGTCGCAGCCTACGATGCAGCACTTGCCCCATCCGCGGGCTACCAGAGCCGCATGCGAGGTCATACCTCCGCGGGCTGTGAGCAGACCGTCTGCGGCACGCATACCTTCCACGTCCTCGGGATTGGTCTCCTCACGGACGAGAATCACTTTCTCCTTGCGTTCTGCAGCGGCTACGGCATCCTCGGCAGTGAAGACGATCTTGCCGACAGAGCCGCCGGGACCTGCGGGCAGACCCTGTGCGATGACGGTGGCCTTCTTCTCAGCAGCGGGGTTCAGGATAGGGTGGAGGAGCTCGTCGAGCTGGGCGGGGGCCACTCTCATGACGGCTGTCTTCTCATCGATAAGGCCTTCATGGAGCATGTCCATGGCCATATTGAGGGCTGCCAGACCTGTCCTCTTGCCGACGCGGCACTGGAGCATCCAGAGCTTGCCGTCCTGGATGGTGAACTCGATGTCCTGCATGTCGTGGAAGTGGTTCTCGAGATGATTCTGTATCTCGTCCAGTTCCTTGTATACCTCGGGCATGGCTGTCTCAAGGGAGGCCAGATGGCGGTTGTGCTCGTTCTTGGTGGCCTCATTCAGGGGGTTGGGGGTGCGTATACCGGCTACGACATCCTCGCCCTGAGCGTTGATGAGCCACTCTCCGTAGAACTTGTTCTCACCTGTTGCGGGGTTACGGGAGAAGGCCACGCCTGTAGCGGAGTTGTCTCCCATGTTGCCGAATACCATGGCCTGTACGTTCACGGCTGTTCCCCAGTCATCGGGTATGCCCTCGATGCGGCGGTAGGCGATGGCACGCTTGCCGTTCCAGGATTTGAACACGGCTCCGATACCGCCCCAGAGCTGCTCGTATGCATTGTCAGGGAACTCCTTGCCGAGTACCTGCCTTACACGTACCTTAAAGTCTGTGCAGAGCTGTTTGAGGTCTTCCTCGGTCAGGTCTGTGTCGCTCTTGTAGCCTTTCTTCGCTTTCAGGTCGCCCAGCATCCTGTCGAGCTGGACCCTGATACCCTGGCCCTCTGCGGGCTCGATGCCCTCGGCCTTCTCCATTACCACGTCCGAGTACATCATGATCAGACGGCGGTATGCGTCGTAGACGAAGCGGGGATTGCCGGTCTTGGCGATCATACCGGGTATGGTCGCGGAGCAAAGACCTATGTTGAGAACGGTCTCCATCATGCCGGGCATGGATGAGCGTGCGCCGGAGCGGCAGGATACGAGGAGAGGGTTGTCCTTGTCCCCGAACTTGCGGCCCATCATGCTTTCTGCGCGTGAGAGAGCGTCATTGACTTCCTTTTCGAGTTCTGCGGGATACTTGCATCCCAGATTGTAATACTCCGTGCAGCATTCGGTGGTGATGGTGAATCCCGCGGGTACGGGCATTCCGAGCGTGCACATTTCGGCGAGGTTCGCGCCTTTACCGCCCAAGAGGTTTCTCATAGAACCGTTTCCTTCGGCCTCTTTTCCTCCAAAGAAATAAACTCTTTTGTTTGACATAGATATAAAAAATAAAATATTGGTTTGAGTCAAAGACCGTAAACTATTAAGGCGCAAAAATAACGATTTTTCACAAATCCCCTACCAACCACTTAAAAATATTTAGCAAAATGAATATCGTTTCAGTACTCAGGCTGTTATAAGGCTTGCAGAAGGACGCGCCTACGGCGCTTTTCCCTCCCACCGTGAGTATCAGCTCGTTACTTCGTAACTCGGTGATACTCATGGCGGGCCCTTCCCTCTAACAGGCCGAGGGTGGCATGCTTCTGCAAGCCTTATAACAGCCTGAGTATTTATCGATGTGTATCATAATTCTTGTCAGAACGGGCCGAATGCAAGGCGTCGAGGCTCCTGGCGAGGGAGTTTACTGGGCGTAAATGACCGAGCCAAGAGTCGAAGACAACGCAGCAGTCGACCCGTTCTGACAAGAATTACAGCAATTTGCCGGCAAGCTCGGAGAGCTGGCTGCGCTCGCCCCGCACCATATTGATGTGGGCGAAGACACTCTGGCCGAAGAACTTGTCGCAAAGGTGCGTGAGGCCGTTGGAGTAGAAGTCCAGATAGGGCTGGTCTATCTGGTAGATATCTCCGGTGAAGACTATCTTAGTGCCTTCTCCGGCACGGGTGATGATGGTCTTGACCTCGTGCGGAGTGAGGTTCTGGGACTCGTCCACGATGAAGAAGACGTTGCCGAGGCTGCGGCCGCGGATATAGGCCAGAGGGTTGATTATCAGTTTCTCCCTCCGTAGCATGTCCTCTATCTTGACGACTTCCTTGCTGGTGGACGAGAAGCAGCTCTTGATGACGGCCAGGTTGTCGAACAGTGGCAGCATGTAAGGGCCTATCTTGTCGTTCACCGAGCCGGGCAGGAAGCCGAGTTCCTGGTTCTTGAGCGGGATGACGGGGCGGGAGAGGAGTATCTGCTCGTAGTTGCCGGACTGCGCAAGGGCTCCGGCCAGGGCTATGAGGGTCTTGCCGGTACCGGCCCTGCCTGTAAGGGCTATCAGCTTGATGTCCGGATTCATGACTGCATCCATGGCCAGGGTCTGCTCGTCGTTGCGGGGAGTGATGCCGTAGGCGGTCTGCGGCCGTACTCTGACGATGGTCTTGTCCCGGTCGTCGTAGCGGGCCAGGGTAAGGCTTTTGGAACTGTCGTATATCTTGTAGTACTGGTTGGGCGCCGGTCTGCGGCGGATGCCGACCTGGGCGAAGGGGACTCCTTCCGGTGATTCATTTATCTTCCGGATAAAATCATCCTTCATATTGCGGACCGTGAGCACCTCCTTCTCGGTCTTGACGACGCGTTCCTCCTGCACCTTGTCGGAGAGATAGTCCTGGGCCATGAGGCCGAGAGCCTTTGCCTTGAGCCTCATGTTCAGGTCCTTGGTCACCAGGATTACCTTGCGGTCGGGGTTGTTGTCCCTGAGCCAGATGGCGGTGGCGATGATACGGTGGTCGGGAATGTCGTCGATGAGCGAGTCGCGTATCTGGCCTGTATAACCGTGACCCATCTCTATCTTGATATGGCCGCGGTCCTTGCCGAGGCTGATGCCCCGGTCGAAGAGGGTGTTGTCCGATATTTTGTCCAGGGCGCGTACGAAGGCCCTGGCGTTGAACCCGAGGTTGTCGTCCCCCTTCTTGAACTTGTCCAGTTCCTCGATGACACTCACCGGGATGTAGATGTCATTGTCCTGGAAGTTGAAGATGCACCTGCTGTCGTGGAGGATCACATTGGTGTCCAGCACGAAGAGTTTCGGGGGGCGGGAAGGGCGGCTGTCCAGCCCGCGGAACCGGTTCTCCATCTGTCTTATAGTCTTTCGAGCCATATTCTGCCGTTTATGAACATTTCGAGCCAGGGGGTAACCTCATCACCCTTTCTGTTAGGGTAATGCGCCCAGTTCCAGGGTCTTAGGCAGCGCTCGGGGTGGGGCATCATGGCCAGGTGGCGGCCGTCAGGGGAGCATACTCCGGCCACTGCGGCGGGGGATCCGTTGGGGTTGCCGGGATAGGCGTCGTAGTTGTATCTCAGGGCGATGTTGTATTCCTCCAGAGGTCTGGGGAAGGAGAAACGGCCCTCTCCGTGAGCCACCCAGATGCCGAGCTTAGAGCCCTGCAGGGAGGACAGGAGGATGGAAGGCGAGTTCTCGATGTGTACGCCTACGAATGCGGATTCGTACTTGTGGGAGGCGTTGTGCTTCATCTTGGGCGAGAGTTCCTTGTGCTCCGGAGTGATCAGGCCCATCTCGGCCATCAGCTGGCAGCCGTTGCAGACTCCGAGGCTGAGGGTATCCTTGCGGGCGTAGAAGCGCTCGATGGCGGTGCGGGCCTTCTCGTTGTAGAGCAGGGCACCGGCCCATCCCTTGGCCGAGCCGAGGGTGTCGGCGTTTGAGAAACCGCCCACGAAGACTATCATCTGTACGTCCTCGAGGGTCTCGCGTCCCGATACGAGGTCGGTCACGTGCACGTCCTTGACGGCAAATCCGGCCATGTACAGGGCCCATGCCATCTCGCGGTCGCCGTTGGAGCCGGTCTCACGGATGATGGCGGCCTTGATGCGGCGCTCGGCGGGAGCGGTGTAGTGTCCGTCGAAGTGCTTGGGGAATGCAAATTCCAAGGGCTGACGGCCGTAGTTGGCATAGCGCTCGGCGGCAAGTTCCTTGGGAGTCTGGAGGCTGTCCAGCAGCCATGAGGTGCGGTACCAGCTTTCGCGCATGGCGTCGATGTCCAGGGACAATGTCCTGCTGTCGGAACCGTACACCACTTTCAGGGTACGTCCCTTCTGTACGGGACGGCCGATAGTCCAGGCCTTGACAGGGCCGAGGTTGCGGAGGAATTCGTCCATGCCGGCATTCTTCACCTGAAGTACGACTCCAGGCACCTCGGAGAGGAGGATGTCGGAGGATTCCAGGGCGCTGAGGTCGATGTCGGCGCCTCCCTCCGTGTTGGAGAAGCACATCTCCAGGAGGGTGGTGATCAGACCTCCGGCGGAGATGTCGTGTCCGGCCAGGACGGGGTTGCTCATGGAGTTGAACATGGCGTCCTGGAGGCGGTTGAAGCAGGCCTTGAAATATTCGGGGTCGGTGATGTCGGGAGCCTTGGCGCCCACCTGTCCGATGGTGGAGGCGTAGGCGGAGCCTCCCAGGGGGAAGCAGGCGTCACCTTTATCTATGTGTACGAACGGAATGTAGAGCAGGGTGGTGTCCTCCTCGCGGGACATGACGGGATGCAGGGTGGCGGCCACATCCTTGCTCTGGCCGGTGGCGGAGATAATCAGGGTTCCGGGCGAGAGGACTTTCTCTCCGTCGGGATATTTCTGGGTCATGGACATGGAGTCCTTGCCCGTGGGGATGTTGACGCCTATGGCGATGGCGAAGTCGCTGGCACCCTTGACGGCGCGGTAGAGGCGTGCATCCTCGCCCTCGTTGCGGCAGGGCCACATCCAGTTGGCGCTGAGGGAGATGCCGTAGATATTGTCGCGGATGGGGGTCCAGATGATGTTGGTCATGGCCTCGGCTATGGCCAGGCGGGATCCTGCTGCCGGGTCAATCATGGCGGCTGCGGGAGCATGTCCGATGGATACGGCTATGCCCTCGGGGTCGTCGTATCCGATGGCGGTGACTCCCAGGTCATTGAGCGGCAGCTGAAGCTCACCGCAGCACTGCTGGCAGGCTATGAGTCCGGTGACAGAACGGTCCACCTTGTTGGTCAGCCAGTCCTTGCAGGCCACTGACTCGAGCATCAGCACCTTGCGGATGGCCTCGGTGAGGGCTTCGGGAGACATTCCGGCGGGAGTCTGCCTGAGCGGGGCGAAGCCTCCGTGACCGTCGGCGCCTCCTTTGGGAGAGGAACCGTGCATCACGGTCTTGGGAGTAGAACCGAACATATCGCTGAGCTCCAGGTCGATGGGAGCGTTGCCTGTCTTGCTGTCGCGGAGGGTGAAATTGCCCTTGCCGCTGACCTCGCCTATGACGTAGAACGGCGCCCTTTCCCTTTCGGCAATCCTGCGCAACTCAGCCGTGTCGCCCTTCTTCATTACCAGGCCCATGCGCTCCTGACTCTCATTCCCGATGATTTCCTTGTCCGAGAGGGTAGGGTCGCCTATGGGCAGCTTGGAGATGTCGATGTCGCCGCCGACCTCCTCGACCAGCTCCGAGAGACAGTTCAGGTGTCCGCCGGCGCCGTGGTCGTGAATCGAGATGATGGAGTTGTGGTCCTTCTCGGCCACCGCGCGGATGGCGTTGTAGACCCTCTTCTGCATTTCAGGGTTGGCCCTCTGTATGGCGTTCAGCTCAATCGAATTGGCATATTCTCCTGTGGCGACGGAGGAAACTGCTCCTCCGCCCATGCCGATGCGGTAGTTGTCACCGCCCATGAGGATGATGTCGTCTCCCTTCGAGGGGCGGTCCTTGGCGGCGTCGGCCTTCTTGGCGTAGCCCACTCCTCCGGCGAGCATCACGACCTTGTCATAGCCGTACTTGCGCTCGGAACCGTCGGGATCCTGCTCGGTGTGCTCGAGGGTCTGGAGGGAGCCGCAGATGAGGGGCTGGCCGAACTTGTTGCCGAAGTCGGAGGCACCGTTGGAGGCCTTGATGAGAATCTCCGCGGGGGTCTGATACAGCCACTTGCGGGGAGGACGGGCCTCCCATTCGCGGTCGATGTCGATGCGGGGGTAGGAGGTCATATAGACGGCGGTACCGGCGATGGGGAAGGAGCCCTTGCCGCCTCCGATACGGTCGCGTATCTCTCCTCCGCTGCCGGTGGCCGCTCCGTTGAACGGCTCCACGGTGGTGGGGAAGTTGTGGGTCTCGGCCTTCAGCGAGATGACGGTCTTGACCTCCTCTTCCTTGAAGAAGCTGGGCTTGGCGGCCGCAGCGGGGTGGAAGAGCCTGAGCTTGGGACCCTCAATGAAGGCGCAGTTGTCCTTGTATGCGGAGACGATGCGGCCGGGATTGACCGCAGAGGTCTTCTTTATCAGCTTGAAGAGGGAACTTTCCATTTCCACTCCGTCGATGACGAAGGTGCCGTTGAATATCTTGTGGCGGCAGTGTTCCGAATTGACCTGGGAGAAGCCGAATACCTCGCTGTCGGTCAGAGGTCTGCCGAGCTTGGCGGAGAGGTCCTTGAGATACTGAATCTCGTCCTCGGAGAGAGCCAGACCCTCTTCCTTGTTATATGCTTCGAAATCAGTGATGTGGCGGATGGGCTCGGGCTGACGGTCGATGACGAAGATGTCGCCGTCCAGTCCGTGGTATATCCTCTGTAGCATCTTGTCGTGGGGTATCTCGGTGTCGGAGGCGTAGCGGCCCTCGGGCACAGGGAAGAACTCCTCGATTCTGGCGATGCCGGTAATGTTCATGTTCTGAGTGATTTCCACTGCTGCGGTGCTCCAGGGCGTAATCATCTCGCGCCTGGGGCCGATGAATGTGCCGGTCACTGACGGGTCCTGTAGGAGCTCCGCGCCGGAGAAAAGCCATTTGAGGGTGTCCGCTGTTTCAGCAGAAAATGCTGTCTTAGAGTCGACTGCTATGATTTGCCCCTCGGGGGAGCGGAAAAAGTATACCATGATATTCTAGAATTTGGGGTTCAAAAATAGAGATTATTTTGCTAATTCTTGAGAATATTTCCCATTTTTGCGCTCAAAATTTTAAAAAATACCGATGACCGACCCAAGTCTACAGAACCGGTACCGGGAATGTGTCCGGATGCTCTACAGCATAGCCCCCTCGTTTCAGCGGGTAGGGGTTTCGGGATATCACCCCGGTCTGGAAAGTATGACTGATTTCGCCCGGTTCCTGGGAGATCCCCACAAGTCACTGCTTACCATACATATAGCCGGTACCAACGGCAAGGGCTCCGTGGCCCACATGCTGGCTTCAGCCCTGGCTTTCAGGTATCCCGGAAGCAGGGTGGGACTGTACACTTCGCCGCATCTGGTGGATTTCAGGGAAAGAATACGGGTCGTCAGCTCCGGAAAGGGGCCTGACGGACGTCACTACAGGGAGATAGGGCAGGAGGATGTGGTGGATTTCATGTCCCGCTGCATGAGCTTTATCGAGGAGCGCAGGCCCTCGTTCTTCGAGATTACCACAGCCATGGCCTTCGACTATTTTGCCCGCGAAAGGGTGGATATTGCCGTTATCGAGACGGGGCTGGGAGGAAGGCTGGACTCAACCAACATCATCGTGCCGGAGCTCAGTATTATCACCTCCATCGGTCTGGACCACAAGGATATCCTAGGAGATACAATAGAAAAGATCGCCCGCGAGAAGGCCGGAATCATAAAGCCCGGAGTGCCGGTGGTCATCGGAGAACTGCCCCCTGAGGCGGAGGCTGTGGCCGTGGAGACCGCTTCTTCGTGCGGCTCCAGGCTGTACCGCTCCGGTGAGTTGTGCGGGGAAGACGCGGATCCGCAGAGCATTGCTTCCCAGGCAGACATGCGCTCTTCCTGCCAGGTGCGGAATATCCGGACTGTGATGACCTCCCTTCATGTATTGGGAGCATGGGACGCCGCTTCCACGGAGGCTGTGCTCTACGCACTGGAACATGCAGCGGCAGTCAGCGGTCTCCGGGGCAGGTGGGAGAGGCTTTCTATGAACCCTGAGGTGATATGCGACATAGGGCACAATGTCCAGGCTCTGTCGGAGACAATGCCGCAGCTGGAGGCAGAGGCCGCCGGCAGACATATAATAATGGTGTACGGTATGGCCGGGGACAAGGATGTGGAGGCGGTCCGCGGACTTCTGCCTCTCGAGGCCAGGTACATCTTCACTCAGGCTCAGGGCAGCAGGGCCATGCCGGCCGGTCAGCTGAGGGAACTGGTGGACTCTTCCCGCAGGGAGAGGGGCAAGGCAGATGCAGGTGCTGCGGACTCAGTTGCGGTAGAGAGCGTGGATGAGGCTGTGGATATGGCAATGAGGGAGGCGGGCACTTCCGACCTGGTGTTCATTGGGGGAAGCAGTTATGTGGTGGCGGAGGCTATGGCGCGTTTTTTGCAGAAGTCGGACGTTCCGCTGCAGAATAGCATTGAAACAAAATAGTTATAAGCATAAAACTAAAAAGTTAAAAAAGATATGAATCTTGCAGTTATATTGGTTGTGGTCTTTATCCTGGCATACGTGCTTATAGCCATGGAGAACAGGATCAACATCAATAAATCATCCGTTGCGCTCCTCCTCTGCTGCCTGATGTGGAGCCTTCTCAGCCTCTTCTCGACATCCATCGACCCGTCCCTGGACCATGCCAGGATATCCTCGGACCTGCTGAGTGCCTTAGGCAGTACTTGTGAGATACTGGTCTTTCTTATCGGCGCCATGACCATCGTGGACATCATCGATACCCACGGCGGTTTCGAGGTCATCACCAAGCATATCACTACCCGGAAGAAGACCCGTCTGCTGTGGCTGCTGGCCACCATCACTTTCCTGATGTCATCCGTGCTGGACAACATGACCACGACTATCGTCATGGTGATGCTCCTGCGGAGAATGATCACCAACTATAAGGAACGCTGGCTCTTCGCCTCGATCATCGTTATAGCCGCCAACTGCGGCGGTGCCTGGTCGCCTATAGGAGACGTTTCGACTATCCTGCTGTGGATGAAGGGTAATGTGACCTCGCTCGATCTGATGAAGTCCCTTATCGTTCCCTGTCTCATCTGCCTGTATATCCCGGTAGCTGTCGCTGCAAGATTTCTTAAAGGAGTGATTGAGGAGCAGCAGACCAATGAGGAGGCGGCGTTCAAGCCTGCTTTCATCTCCGGACGCGAGAGCCGCACTATCTTGATATTGGGTGTGGTACTGCTGATTTTAGTCCCTGTCTTCAAGAGTGTTGTGGGACTTCCTCCATATGTGGGCGTGATGTTCGCGCTGGCGATTATGTGGATTTATACGGACATGATGTATAAGAAGAAGAAAGAGGTCGCCGAGTCTTTGAAAAACAGGGTTTCGAAAATCATAAAACAGCTGGATATGCCGACTGTTTTATTCCTTCTTGGTATTCTAATGTCCGTGTCAGCTCTTGGAACGGCAGGCGTGCTCAGCACAATGGCAGAAGGGTTGAATGAAGGTGTACACAACGCTTATGCAATAAGTACAATCATCGGCCTGCTTTCCTCAGTAGTCGACAACTCGGCTCTGGTAGCAGCAAGCATGGGGATGTTTCCCGTTCCTGACGCCGCTGCCTTAGCTGCATCCGCAGACCCTGCATATCTCTCCAACTTCCTCGTGGACGGAACGTTCTGGCATATGCTTGCATACTGCGCAGGTACCGGCGGAAGCATCATCATCATCGGCTCCTCCGCAGGTGTCGTGGCTATGGGCCTCGAGAACATCAATATCATCTGGTATTTCAAGCACGTCAGCCTGCTCGCTCTGCTCGGCTACATTGCCGGGATAGCAGTCTATGTACTCCAGCATTTTTTATGCTCCTTGTTGTAGGAGATTCAGAAAGCTATTCTTCTCTGCGGAAACCCAGGTAATAGACAAGTGAGGCCAGGGCACTGAGGGCGGCGACGAGATAGGTGCGTGCAGCCCAGCGGAGGGTGGTGCGAGCCTGGTCCAGCTCAACGGTAGAGAGTGTGTTGGAGCGCTCCAGCCAGGCGAGGGCGCGGGCTGAGGCATTGTACTCCACCGGCAGGGTGATGGCGCTGAAGAGGAATATCATGAAAAACATGGCGATGCCTATCCAGTAGAGGGCAGGGAAGGCCGTCATCATGATCAGTCCCAGGATAATCACTATCTGGGCGAACATTGAGGAGAACTGCACGATGGGCACGAGGGCCGAGCGCATCTTCAGGAAGGCGTAGCCCTCCGCGTGCTGCACGGCATGTCCGCATTCGTGCGCTGCCACTGCCGCCGCCGCCACGCTGTTGCTGTTGTATACCGAGTCGGAGAGGTTCAGGGTCTTGTTTGCGGGGTTGTAGTGGTCGGTGAGATGGCCGCTGACATTGGTTACCCGCACGTCGCGGATGCCGTGGTCACGCAGCATCTTCTCTGCCACCTCCCGTCCCGTAAGCCCTCCGTGGAACATTACACGTGAATATTTCGCGAATACTTTCTGCAGTCTGCTCTGCACTATCATGCCGGCAATGGCGATGACGATGATAAGTAGTAGTTCTAAACCCATTTAAACTCTGTTTAATAATCAATGTCATACTGCATTGAAAAAATCATGCCGAAGATACGGTCGTATCAGCAGTGGCAGCAAATAACGTAAAATGCTGCCACTGTGGCATCCCCGTGCCGCTTAGTCCTTGCGGAGGGCTGTGGACGGATTGGTGTTCATCAGCTGTACGGCCCGATACGTGATGGTCACGACGGCTATGGCCGCCACAATCAGCAGGGCCAGCAGGTAGATCCACCAGTAGTTGCCGATACGGTAGCTGTAGGTCTGCAGCCAGCGTCCTGTGAAGGTATATATCAGAGGTACGGCAATGACGGCTGCAATGAGGGAGGCCGACAGGAAGCTGACGAGGGTATGGGTGTATATCTCGCCCCGGGGGCAGCCCATGATCTTGCGTATGGCCGCGCTCCTGGCCCTCTGTCGGGCGTAGTAGGTGCTCATGGCGACCATGGCCATGACCGTCAGGACGATGGTGAGCAGGGCGAAGATGCCTGTAAGTTTGAGGCTGCGGTTCTCGGCGGTATATGTCTGGCGGTATATGTTCTCGTAGGTATCGACGTACACTTTCAGTTCCGGCATTTCCGCTGCGTATAATTCGCTGATGGCACGGACGGCATCGTCCGGGTCGCCGTTGGCTTTCACTACCAGTGACCGCATGTTGCCGAGCTGCTTCGGTCGGGAGGGCTGTACGGCCCATAGCAGCAGGTCGTTGTCGGTGGAGTTGGCATTGCCCATCCACAGGTCGTCTATGATGCCGCAGACATTGATGCTGCCCAGGTCGTATTCGAACAGTGTCGCATCCATATCCAGGCCTAATGCTGTGGCCGTCCTGCGGGTGAAATAGAAGGAGTTGGGCAAGGGGTCCGAATTCTGGCTGAGAACCTTTACCCCGAGCAGTCTCATGGCCGTGGTGTCCCCGTCAAACAGGATTACCGCATACCGGTTGCCATTGAGTTCCATTCCCCAGCTGGATCTGGTGCTCCCGGCAGGGCATCCCTGTATCAGACCGATATCCCCCACGCACGGCAGGGATTTCAGCCTGTCTATGAGAAAATCATCTAAATCCTGGGTATTGGTTGCAGTTACATTGACAAGTGAGTCCCGGACATAACCCATGGGCTTCTCCACCATGTGGCGGAGCTGGAGGAACATGGCTATGGCAATGGCTACGGCTCCTATGGCGGTGACGTTCTGCACCACGAGGAATATCCGTCCGAGTATCATCTTGCTGGCCTTGGTGAACTCTCCCCGGACTATGTCAAGCGGCCTGTAGCGGGAAACCATCAGGGCCGGTATGATACCGGACAGGACGGAGAGCAGCACTATGACTCCGGCCCACATTGCGGCAGTCCCCCAGGTAAGGGACGACAGCGGGCTGTAGGTCTTGCCTATGAGGGTGCTGAACCAGGGCGCGGTAGCCTCGGCCAGCAGGAAGCCGAGAATGAACGATACGGCAGTCACGGCGAAGGACTCTCCGATATAGCGCAGTACGATGCCTCCGCGGGAGGAGCCTATCAGCCTGCGGGTGGCCATCTCCTTTACCCTGAATCCGACCTGGGCGGTGGTGAGGGAGATATAGTTGAGCAGGGCAAATACCAGCAGCAGCACTCCGGCAGCGGTGAAGAGCCGCAACATGTCCCGGTTGACAATGTTCTCGAAGGGAAAGGGGAAGGAGGAGCCTATACCATAGTGTATCTCCTTGAACGGTATAAGGTCGTATGCGGTGCAGATACCGGACATATACAGCGCGTCGCTCTCCTTCAGGATGCCGAGTATTCCACTGGAAATGGCGTGGATATCGGCTTCCGGCCTGATTTTATATAAGGTAGCTGTGGTGCCGTTGCCGTTGTGGGTGATGTACGGTGCGTGCCTCTCCAGCATTTCCAGCCGGTATATCATGTCGCACTGCGGCAGTACCGTCCGCTCCATATCCTCGAAGATGCCTGTGACAATCAGGCTGGTCGTTCCATTGTCTATCGTGATATCCAGTGTATTGCCTATGGCATTGCCTTCCGGAAACCACTTGTCGGCGAATGACTGCGAGATAATGACGGAACTGATGGTCTCGAGTACACTGTTCCTGTCCCCGACGGCCATGGGTATGGGGATGAGGGACATGAAGCTGGAGTCTACGCACAGGGCATTCTGTGGCATGGTCTCATCGCCTATGGTAACGCTCTGCTCCATCCCGCTGAGGGATTTGAGGCCTATAAGGCGGCATATGGCCTCAATGTCGGGATAGCGGCCTTCCACCGAGCCTTTGATGGTGCCGCTGAGACCGAAGAACTCGGAATCCGAGCCGACGTACACATCGTCACCGACGAACGTGTCGTAACTGCTCTCCTGAGTTACGTATGTCCCGATGAATATAATGAATGCCAGGGCAATGGCCATGCCCGCCACCTCTATCACCGTGTAGAGGCTGTTGCGGGAGATGAATCGGAGAAAAGACTTCATGTTTTAATGTTTTAGCGTATTATCTTATGTCTCAAAGATGTAGCCAAAATTGTGCCAAAAGCCACAATGTGTTGAAATACAGCTAATTAGTCAATTTTCCAAAATGGCTAATTGTAAAATTTTCACACGCAAAGTGTCTAATTTTTTGAAAATTGTATAAAAATTATACAACGTGCTGTTTTTGATAATCCGTATAGCGCTGATGGGTAAATACATACGTCTGAAAAGACCAGGCCCTCCCACCGCTTCGCGGCGGGCCCCTCCCTCTAGAGCCGAGGGCGGCTAGTCTTTTCAGACGTATGTATTTACCCGTTAAGGTTTATCCGTTTACCTGTAGATAACCTTGTCAGGATCCCATTTGTCCTTGGGTTCCGGATTGTCAGCCGGCCAGCCGATGGGAATGACGCAGAGCGGCACATGGTTCTCATCCATCTCCAGGATGCGGGAGACATCGGCGATGCGGTCCCGTACAGGGTAGACCCCGGTCCATACGGCCCCGAGTCCCATGGCGTGAGCCGCCAGCAGGATGTTCTCGGTAGCGGCGGACACGTCCTGTACCCAGTAGGTCATGCCCTCTCCGGTCAGGAACCGCTCCCGGTCTCCGCAAGGCACGATGAGCACGGCTGCGTCGGCTGCCATCTTGGCGTACGGCAGCACCTCGGCCAGCGACTTCATAACCTCCCGGTCGCGTACCACGTAGAAAAACCAGGGCTGTGTGTTCATGGCCGTGGGAGCTGCCATTCCGGCCTTGAGCAGGGCCGTTACGGTCTCCTCGTCCACAGGTTCGGAGGTATAGGCACGGATGCTGGTCCGCGTGGCGATATTCTCCAGGACATCGGAGGATGTGCCGCTGCTGCTGTCACCGTCAGAAGTGCCGACCCACAGGGCCACGGCCAGTATCGCGCAGCTCAGGGCAACGAGTATAAGAGGAATGTAAAGTCTCGATTTCATGATAACAGTCACTAAGGTGTTAAAGTTAAATTATTTTCTATCAATGATGATGGCGAATCCTCCGCCCGGCGCAGCCTCTATGCTGAGCTCCTGTCCCGCAGTCCACACCAGGGTCTCTATCCGGTAGTCCTCTCCGCGTGAAGCGGCATTGACACCGTCGCGGAATATCCTGAAGGTATAGCTGCCCTCGGGAAGGTCGGGGGTGAAGGTCAATGTTCGGGCCTCAGTGCCGGTGATGCCGCCGATGTACCAGCGGTCGCCCAAGCGGCGTTGAGTGATGATGTATTTGCCGATCTTTCCGGCCAGGACGCGGGTCTCGTCGTAGACCGTGGGAATGGCCGTGATGAACTCAGTGGTCTCCTGCTCCCGCACGTATGCCGTGGGAGAGTCGCAGAGCATGGTCAGGGGTGAGTCGAAGATGACGTAGAGGGCCACCTGATGCGCCCTGGTACCCTGGCTCATGGGGTCGCTGTAGACGGCCGCGAAATTCCTCATCTGAGCATTGCGCAGGGCTCCCTGGGTGTAGTCCACGGGACCGGCGGCCATGCGGATGTAGGGGAAAGTCACGTCGTAAGTGAGCATGTCCTCATCCGACCACTTCATCTGCTCGAGACCCCAGACACCCTCGTAGTTGAGCAGGTTGGGCCAGGTACGGTTCAGTCCGGTGGGCTTGTACATGCCGTGCAGGTCCACTACTAAGTGATACCTGGCGGCTGTCTCGAGGATGCGGTAGTTCATTTCCACCACCTCCTGGTCGTCGCGGTCCATGAAGTCCACCTTGAAGCCGGCGATGCCCATCCCGGAGTAGGTTCTGCAGGCCTCCTCCAGCTTGTCATCCAGGACGTATCCCACAGCCCAGAGAATTACGCCCACGCCCCTGGACTTGCCGTAGCGGGCCACTTCCTCCACGTCGAATCCGGGAATCGTCTTCATGATGTCGCCTCCTGTGCGGGGAGACCAGCCCTCGTCCACCACTACGTAAGGGATACCGCGCTCAGCCGCGAAATCGATCATGTATTTATAGGTATCGGTGTTGATACCGGCCTCGAAGTCCACTCCGGTGAAGCCCCAGTCGTTCCACCATTCCCAGGCGGCCTGTCCAGGACGGATCCACGAGAGATCCTCAATCCGGCTGGGAGAGCCGAGCAGCCATACGAGATCATTCATAGGCAGCTCAGTATCGTCGGAGGCCACGGATACTATTCTCCAGGGATAGGTCCGTGTTCCGGCCGTTATGGCCAGAGTGTCGGAGTTGCGCAAGATCCTCTCCTGGCATCTGTAGCCGTCCACGTAGGTGGTAGGCCGGCCGGCGAAGGCTCCGCGGAGGGTGCTGCCGCCCTCACTGCCCAGGAACATGCCTGGATATGATTCCAGATCGGACTCTGTGATGAGCACTTTCTCGCCCGAGTCCAGGGCGACGAGCAGCGGAGTGATGGACAGCCGTCCGCTCTCAAAACCGCTCAGGGGCGAGACGGTGTACTGGCTCTCGAAGGAGGTCTGGAACGGGTTCTTGGTATTGGAACTGTAGGGGATATAGGCCTGGTAGTCCTTGTCGAAGCTGAATACGGCTTCCTCGCCGACTACGGTGATGCTGTCTTTCAGGGAAGTGGAGAAGCGGTAGGCGATGCCCTCGTCGTAGGCCCTGAACTCCAGGGCGAATCCCGCACGGGCAAAGCTCAGGGTCAGCGCATTGTAACTCTCCTCGACGCGTGCCTGCCTGTACAGCGGAGTGTCTATGGAGTCACGGACGGACGCGGTCCTGAAGCGTACGGATGACAGGTTCTCCTTTCCCAGCACCCTGCCGTCCGAGAGAGTCATGGAGACGGGGGAGGGGAGTATGAATGTATGCCCGTCCAGGGCAATGCTGTAGGTGACGGCCTCACCGACTTCCACGGTGACGGCGAGCCGTCCGTCCGGGGACTGGAGTGTGCGTGTCTTGGGTGCTGCAAAGAGCGCCTGGGCCGAGACAAGGACTGTCACGGCTGATATCAATAGTCTGATGTTCATGGCTGAATGTTTAAAGGATGGAGCCTCTCATGGGACTCGAACCCACGACCTGCTCATTACGAATGAGCTGCTCTACCAGCTGAGCTAAAGAGGCGTTTGCCAAAGTGGACGCAAATATAGAAAATAATTCTAATTTTGCGAAAATAAAATTCAGAACAGGAATGTGTATTATCAAATATGACGTGGTGATAATCGGAGGCGGGGCTGCAGGGATGGCTGCATCTGTTTTGGCGGCCGGAAGCAGTCTCAGGACAGCATTGATAGAAAAAAACGGTCAGTGCGGCAGGAAACTTCTGCTTACAGGAAAAGGACGCTGTAATATTACCAATACACGTCCTTGGGAAGAGTTTAAGGAGCATATTCATCCTGATCCTGCATTTTTTCGTCCGGCTTTCATGGCTTTTTCCAATACGGATACAGTCGCAATGCTCAACTCTCTCGGGTTGCCTACGGTTGTCGAGCGCGGTCAGAGGGTATTTCCTCTTTCCGGCCGCAGTGCGGATGTACGGGATGCTTTGGTCAGACGCATAAATTCTGCTCAGAATATAAGGGTGTATTATGACAGTGAAGCCGTCTCTGTGCTGCGGGCTCCGGCTGGTCATTTCGTGGTCGAGGTCCTGCATTCAGGGCAAAGACTGGAGATGCTGGAGATTGTGGCCGGCTCAGTCATAATAGCAACAGGCGGGCTTTCTTATCCTGCAACCGGGTCTACGGGCAGCGGTTATCGTATTGCGGGTCGTCTAGGGCATACTGTGACGGTTACGACGCCTTCACTCACAGCATTGGTGCCGTACGGATATAATTTTGCGTTGGCCGGTCTTACACTCCGCAACGTATCTCTTTCTCTAGTGATTGACGGAGGTGTGGTTCAGAGTGAGTTTGGAGAGTTGTCATTTACTAAGGACGGTATTGAAGGAGCGCTTGGTTTCCGGGTCAGCCGCAGGGCCGTGAAGGCATTGGAAGCAGGGCAGAAGGTGGAAGTGGCAATAGATCTTAAGCCTGCGGTGACTCAAGCCGAATTGAAGGCCAGAGTTGAGAGGGAGTATCGTCCAGGCATAAGTTCCGCCCGTTTTTTAGAGAGATTCCTGCCTCTGCAGGCTGTAAGGCCGTTTTTGGAGGCGGTTCCTGATGTGACGGTGCAGAGCCTGCCGGTAAGGTTGAAATGCTGGAAATTTCAGATAAAAGATTATGTCGACTACCGGAGGGCTGTAGTGACAGCAGGTGGTGTGTCGCTTAAGGAAGTTTCACGCAAAACAATGGAATCCAAACTTGTCCCCGGACTGTATTTCGCCGGAGAAGTACTGGATCTGGATGCAGATACGGGCGGGTATAATCTGCAGATAGCCTTCTCCACTGCTGCTGCGGCCATCCGCAATGTTATCAGTCGCTCTACCTTACAATGATGCTGATATTGCCGGCAGTTCCGAATTGTGCCGTGAGATGCCCGTTGCGGCAGACTGGTATGGCAGGTGCCAGTTCAAATGCAATCATGTCTCCGGTCCTTACCGAACAGTAGCGGCTGACGGCAGAAAAGCGCCTGCACAGCTCTTCCATTCCAGGACACTGTTCTATGCGGGACAGTTCCATTCCATTGACCTTGATAACAAAAGGTTTGACGGTGGAGATACAGTCGGAATACTTGTCCACCGGTATCAGGTCGTAGGGGATTACCGTGGAATAGTCAAGGGCGTTCTGGACGAATATGCGGTCTGCTTCATGGACATTGTTCTCTGAAAGAGCTGCCTGCAGCAGTATGCCGCATGAGAAAGGCCCGAGATAGCGGGGAACAAACTGTTCCCGGACGGCTTTTCCGGAACGTTCAGAACGGAAACAGAGTATCGGTACTGCGGATACACCTTCCACATAGTCCGGAATATAGAAATCCGTCAAAGACCTGATAAGGGTAGAGTCGGAACGGAAGTAGAAACTGCCGCCGGTCAGAGGTGATATGAGGATGTTCACTTTCCGGAGGACTTTATCTTGATCTCTGTTAGGACTTTCTTAGTGTCCAGGGTGAAATCTCCGTTCATCATCCAGGCATAGTAGCTTGGTTCTGCCCGGAGGACTTCTGCTACCGGTTTCCCCTTGTGTTTTCCGAAGTTGAAGACCGGTATATCCTTGTCGTTATAAATGATGCGGCCGGCATAGTCCGCGAACTTGGTCTTGGACGAGAAGTCGGCCAGGAAGTTGATGTCGTTCTGGAGGGTGTCGGAGTATTTGTCCAGCTGGGCCTGCAGTATCTCGTATGTTGCCACGGTGTCGGCCTCAGCGGAGTGGGCGTGTTCGAGATCCTTGTGACAGTAAAACTTATAGGCGGCAGACAGGGTTCTCTGCTCCATCTTGTGGAATATGTTCTGCACGTCCACCAGCTTGCGCTTGCGGAAGTCGAAGTCCACTCCGGCGCGGAGGAATTCCTCGTAGAGGACCGGGATGTCGAACTTGTTGGAGTTGTAGCCGGCGATGTCGCAGCCTTCCATCCAACGAGCCAAGGATTTAGCTATCTGGCTGAATGTAGGGCAGTCCTTTACGTCCTCATCGTGAATACCGTGGATGCGGGATGCTTCCTCGGAAATATGGATAGTGGGATTGATGCGCCGTGTCTTGACTTCGGTGCTGCCGTCGGGCATTACCTTGACCATGGATATTTCCACAATGCGGTCAGTGGCAACGTTGAGACCGGTGCTCTCGATGTCGAAAAATATAATAGGATTCTTGAGATTCAGTTTCATGATTATGGTATGAGAGATTAGTTGGGGATACGTATAGGCATCAGCAGCGAGCAGATGTCCTCGTCAGGGTTGTGGTCTTCGGCCGCTACTATGAGGGCGGCGCGGGCCGGGTCAGCCAGCTCGAAGCAGACTTCCTCATATGGCAGGTTGGAGAGTATCTCTATCAGGAAGGTGGATTTGAATCCTATATCCATCGGCTCGCCGTCGTACTGGCATGGCAGTGTCTCGTGGGCGGAGATGGAGAATCCTGTATCCTGGGCCGAGATTACCAGTGTGTTGAATGACAGAGAGAACTTCATGCTTGAAGTGGCCTGGTTGGAGCACACTGATACTCGTTTGGCAGCATTGAGCAGGGTGGTGCGGCTGATGAACATCTTGTTCTGGTTGTTTTTCGGGATAACTGTTCTGTATGCCGGGTAGGTTCCGTCCACCAGGCGGCCCACCAGCAGGCATCCGTCGAAGTCAAAATGAGCATTCTTGCCGTCGAAGGTCACCTTAACATCACTGTCGGACTTGGAAAGCAGGCTGCGGAGAATGGCTGCGGGCTTCTTGGGCAGGATGAAAGAGGATTTCTGCTCGGAGCGTATATCTATACGGGTGTAGCATACCAGCTTGTGTGAGTCGGATGCTACTAGGGAAGTGGCTTCGGGGGTGAGGTCGAACAGCACTCCGTTCATGACTGGTCTCAGAACTTCGTCAGCTGTAGCATAAAGAGTGTAACCCAGTCCGGCGGAGAGGGTCTCGGCCGGAACGGTCACAGTCACGGCCAGGGCATCGAGGACAGGAAGCTCAGGGTAGTAGTCCGCAGGAAAGAACGGTATTTTCTGAGCACCCGTGGCCCAGCTGATCTGCAAAGTATTGTTGTCCTCGAGAGTCTTGAACTCAATAGGCATGTCTGGGAATTCCTTGAGGGAATCTGTGAGAATCTTGGCCGGTACGGCTGCGGCACCCTCCTCCGCCACTTCGTCCACGGAAATGACGGTCCGCAGGGTGGTTTCTGAATCGGAAGCCGTGACTTCCAAGGAATTCCCCTTCAGGACGAAGAGGAAGTTATCCAGGATAGGGGTGGTCGTCTTATTGGAGATAACTCTCAGTCCGGAGAGCAGCCCGCGTAAAAGTTCAGTGCTCGATACAGTAAAATTCATCTTCAGTTTTTTTAGCTTTTGAAAGACAAAAGTACAAAAAATTTGGCATATAATTTGAGTTATTTTATTCACAAATACGAAAAATTTACAGAATATGAGAAAGAAGAATTGGTTAATAGTTCTGGCAGCTGTCCTGGCGGGCGGTCTGGCCGGATACATCACCGTCCGGATGACATCGGACAGAAGCTGGACTTATGTCTATCAGGATTCAGAGCAGGGCGCAATGGTGCGCAATGTCAGCATAACTGGGGAGTTCCCCGATTTCACATACGCTGCGGAGACATCAGTAAAGGCTGTGGTATATGTTAAGGTAGTCAAGAGGAGCGAGCAGCCTCAGGGCCCATCGTCCCTATTTGAGTATTTTTTCGGTTTCGGCAACACCATTCCGCGTGAGCAGGTCGGTACCGGTTCGGGAGTGATTATTTCGGAGGACGGATTTATCGTGACCAATAATCACGTAGTGGCCGGTGCAACCGAAGTTGAGGTTACGGTAGGTGACAACAAGACATTCAAGGCTGATATAGTGGGTACTGATCCGGCTACAGACGTGGCCCTCTTGAAAATTGATGCCAAAGGCTTGCCTACCATTCCTATCGGTGATTCGGATCAGCTCCGTTTAGGAGAGTGGGTGCTGGCTATCGGCAGTCCTTATGGCCTGACATCCACCATAACTGCCGGTATCGTGAGTGCAAAGGGACGTTCGATGCCCAGCAGTAACCGCGAGTTCAAGATTGAGTCGTTCATACAGACTGATGCTGCCGTAAATCCCGGTAACAGTGGCGGAGCTTTGGTCAACATCAAGGGCGAGCTTGTAGGTATCAATACTGCTATTATTTCTCAGACAGGTTCATATACAGGATATTCATTCGCCATTCCTGTCAATATGGTCAAGAAGATTACGGATGATTTCAGGGAGTACGGTTCGGTACAGAGAGCAATGCTTGGGATTACAATGTTGAATAATTCTGAAGATTTGAAGGAAGAATTGAAACTTTCCACTTCTGAGGGCGTATATATATCCGAGGTAGTCAAAGGCGGTGCGGCGGAAGCTGCGGGTGTGGAGAAGGGCGACATTCTCCTGTCCATTGACGGTACGCCGGTCTCCAAAGGAACGGCAGTGCAGGAGATTATCAACCAGCACAGCCCCGGAGACAAGGTTGAGCTGGAGATATCCCGTGACGGTAAAGTCTTGAGACTGAAAGTGACCCTGATCGGGAAGGAAACTCAGGAGATGAATGCCTACAACCAGCAGGGTAATGTCAATCTCTTCGGAGCGCAGCTCGTTCCTGCACCCCGTGCAGAATTGGAGAAGCTTGGCTTGAAAGCAGGTGTGAAAGTGGCGTCTGTGGATAAGGGTAAAGTCCGTGATGCAGGCATTAAGGCAGGATTTATTATTACATACATCAATAATAATCCGGTCGCATCGCCTCAGGACGTGGCTGTAGAAGTTAAGAAAGCCCGCAGATCTCTGTTGATAGAAGGCTTTGATCCGGCCGGCAACCTCTATTACTATGGAATAGGTTTATAATAGAGATAATGAGACAACTTAAGATTACAAAATCGATTACCAACCGCGAGAGCGCCTCCCTGGACAAGTATCTTCAGGAGATCGGCAGGGAGGAGCTTATCGGGGTGGATGAGGAAGTGGAATTGGCACAGAGAATACGCAAAGGGGACCAGGCGGCCCTCGAGAAGCTGACGAAGGCCAATCTCCGCTTCGTCGTTTCTGTTGCGAAACAGTACCAGAACCAGGGACTTAGCCTTCCAGACCTGATTAATGAAGGTAATCTGGGCCTTATCAAGGCAGCCGAGAAGTTCGATGAGACCCGCGGTTTCAAGTTTATTTCTTATGCGGTCTGGTGGATACGCCAGTCGATTCTCCAGGCTCTTGCCGAGCAGTCCAGGATCGTCCGTCTGCCCCTGAATCAGGTGGGTTCCCTGAACAAAATCAACAAGGCTCTTTCCAAGTTCGAGCAGGATAACGAGCGTATGCCCTCACCGGACGAGCTGGCGGAGATTCTGGATATTCCCCGCGATAAGATTGCCGATACACTCAGGGTTTCTGGACGTCATGTGTCAGTGGATGCTCCGTTTGTCGACGGTGAGGACAACAGTCTTCTCGATGTGCTGGTCAACAACGATTCTCCCAATGCCGACAAAGGACTGGTCAATGAGTCCCTGAACAAGGAGATCGAGCGTGCCCTTTCTACTCTTACCGAGAGAGAAAGGGATATAGTGAAAGACTTTTTCGGCATCGGGACCCAGGAAATGACCCTCGAGGAGATAGGCGAGAAGTTCGGCCTGACCCGTGAGAGGGTGCGTCAGATCAAGGAAAAAGCCATCCGCCGTTTGCGGCACAGTAACCGCAGCAAGCTTCTCAAGAGCTATCTTGGCTAAGCGAGCGGCATCCGAAATGAAGAAAACCTCAATACCTACCGCCAAATATGAAAAAGATTTTATTATCCACAGCAACCCTGACACTTGCACTTATGATGACATCATGTGACAATAGGAAAAATCCTCTTCTCGAGGAGTGGGATACTCCTTTCGGTATTCCACCTTTTGAGGAAGTACGGATAGATGATTACAAACCTGCCATTCTGGCAGCCATAGAAGAGCACAACAAGGAAATAGATGTAATTGCCAACAATCCTGCGGCTCCTGATTTTGAGAACACCATAGTCGCTCTGGATAACTCCGGAAGCCTCTTCAACAGTGTGTATTCGGTATTCGGCAGTGAGACATCGATCAATTCTACGCCGGAGCTGATGGCTGTCGAAACAGAGCTTGCACCGGTGATAAGTGCCCATTTTAATGAAATATCCCTCAATGAAAAGCTGTTCGAACGGGTCAAGGCCGTATACGACAGCCGTGAGAGTCTTGGTCTTGAGCCTGACCAAATGAGACTGCTTACCGAGACTTATAAAGATTACGAGCGTTCCGGCGCTACTCTTCCCGCAGAGAAGAAGGAAGCGCTGAAGAAAATAAATTCACGTATATCGGAGCTTCAGCTTAAGTTCGAGCAGAATGTGCTTAAGGAGACGGCTGATTTTACCTTGGTAGTGGAGAATGAAGCCGACCTGGCAGGACTTCCCAAAGCGGCTGTTGATGCAGCAGCAAAGCGTGCGGAAGAAAAAGGTATGGGCGGATGGTGGGCCTTTGGCCTGGATAACGCCAGTGTAATGCCTTTCCTCCAGTTTGATGACAATAGAGACCTGCGTGCCAAGCTGCTTAACGGCTACCTTAACCGCGGCAACAACGGCAATGAGAATGACAACAAGGCTATCATAGTAGAGATGGTGAACCTCTATAACCAGAAGGCCAAGATCATGGGCTATGACAACTATGCCGAGTTCGTTCTCGAGGACCGCATGGCCAAGACCCCCGAGGCTGTATACAATCTCCTCGACCAGCTCTGGACTCCCGCGCTGAAGTCCGCCAAGCGTGAGCTCGCCGACATGTATCCCATCGCCAAGGCTCAGGGAGTCAACGGTGAACTGACAGCCGCCGACTGGAGATACTACTTCGAGAAGGCGAAGGCCGAGAAGTTCAGTCTCTCCGAGGATGAACTGAAGCCCTACTTCAAGTTCGAGAACGTGCGTGAGGGTATTTTCTATGTGGCTAACCGTCTGTACGGCATTACCTTTACCCAGCTGAACAACGTACCCGTGCCCCATCCCGAGGCTCAGGCATTCGAGTGCAAGGATGCTGACGGCTCAACCCTCGGCATCATCTTCATGGATATGTTCGCACGTCCCGGCTACAAGAGAGGCGGCGCATGGTGCGGCGGCTACCGCGAGCAGTACTACAAGGACGGAGAGAGGGTGATCCCCATCGTGACCATCGTCGGCAACTTCACCCGCGGGACCGGTGACTCTCCGGCCCTGCTGACTCCTGACGAGACCGAGACATTCTTCCATGAGTTCGGACATGCCCTCCAGTCCCTGCTCCAGGATGTAAGATATCAGGGCAATGCCTCCATGACCCGCGACTTCGTGGAGCTTCCCTCGCAGATCAACGAGCACTGGGCATTCGAGCCCGAGGTGCTGAAAGTATATGCAAAGCACTACGAGACCGGTGAGGTCATCCCTCAGGAACTGGTGGACAAGCTCGACAAGTCCGGCAAGTACGGACAGGGCTTCGCTACAGTGGAGTACCTGGCGGCATCCCTGCTCGACATGGACTACTTCATCATGGACGAGATACCCGCTGACCTGGATGTCAACAAGTTCGAGGCTAAGGTTCTCGGTGACCGCGGACTGCTCTCCCAGATACCTCCCCGCTACCGCTCGACCTACTTTACCCACGTCTTCGGCGGCGGCTACACCGTAGGCTACTACAGCTACATCTGGGCCGAGGTTCTGGACGCTGACGCCTACGAGGCCTTCAAGGAGACCGGCGACATCTTCAACCAGGAGGTGGCCCGCAAGTTCCGCGAGGAAGTCCTCGAGCGCGGCGGTGAGGACGACGCCATGACCCTTTATGTCAACTTCCGCGGCAAGGAGCCCGGCATCGATCCCCTCCTCGCCAACAGAGGCCTCAAATAGTATCTACACTCAAACCTTATATGAATCAGGAACAATTTATTCAAGACAAGGTAAAATATGCGCTGGAAGCCCTTTACGGGGCTTCTGGCGTTAATTTGCCCATACAGGTCCAGGCGACCAGAAAAGAGTTCGAGGGCGATGCGACCCTCGTCACCTTCCCCCTGCTCAAGACATCCCGCAAGTCTCCCGAGGCCACAGGCCAGGAGATAGGAGAGTGGCTGAAGGCCAATACTCCGGAGATTGAGAGCTTCAATGTGGTGAAGGGTTTCCTCAATATCAAGTTCGCGCCCTCTTTCTGGAAGGAGGTCTACGGCTCCATCGCCGCTGACGGCAGCTTCGGACATCTGCCCTCCACCGGAAAAACCGTGATGGTCGAATATTCCTCCCCCAACACCAACAAGCCCCTGCACCTGGGACACATCCGCAACATTCTGCTGGGCTGGTCCGTATCCCGCCTGCTGGAGGAGAACGGCCACAAGGTCATCAAGACCAATATCGTCAATGACCGCGGCATCCATATCTGCAAGTCCATGGTCGCATGGAAGAAGGCCGGAAACGGCGTGACTCCGGAGTCCTCCGGCAAGAAGGGCGACCATCTGGTAGGAGACTTCTACGTGAAGTTCAACGACCTCTACAAGGCCGAGGTGGCACAGCTGGAGGCTCAGGGCATGAGCAGGGAGGAGGCCGAGGAGAAGGCCCCCATCCTGCAGGAGGCCCGTCAGATGCTCGTGAAATGGGAGCAGGGCGATCCTGAGACTGTAGAGCTCTGGAAGATGATGAACTCCTGGGTCTACGCCGGCTTCGACGAGACTTACGCGGCTCTCGGAGTGGGATTCGACCGGATTTACTACGAGTCCCAGACCTACCTCCACGGCAAGTCGCTGGTGGAGGAGGGACTGCGCAAGGGTGTCTTCGAGCGGATGGAGGACGGCTCCGTGTGGTGCGACCTGACCGCCGACGGGCTGGACCGCAAGCTGCTCCTGAGAAAGGACGGCACCTCGGTGTACATCACCCAGGACCTGGGTACTGCCGTCGAGAGATTTACCGAATACAGCCTGGACGAGCACGTCTACGTTGTGGGCAACGAGCAGAACTACCATTTCCAGGTGCTCAAGCTCATACTCAAGAAACTGGGCTTCGTATGGGCCGACAGCATCTACCACCTCTCCTACGGTATGGTGGAGCTGCCCGAGGGCAAGATGAAGTCCCGCGAGGGTACGGTAGTCGATGCCGACGACCTGCTGGAGAAGATGTACAATACCGCCAGGGAGACTTCGCTGGAGCTCGGCAAGCTGGCCGACATGAGCGGAGAGGAGCAGGAAGAGCTCTTCCGCACACTCAGCCTCGGCGCCCTGAAGTACTTCATCATCAAGGTGGACCCCAAGAAGACCATGCTCTTCGACCCGAAGGAGTCCATAGACTTCAATGGCAACACCGGTCCCTTCATCCAGTATACCCACGCCCGTATCCGTTCCATCCTGCGCAAGGCCGCAGAGACCGGATATGCCCCAGCGCTGGCTGAGAACGCTGCCTTCAACGACAAGGAGATCAGCATCATCAAGTTGCTCAACCAGTATCCCCAGAAGGTAGCCGAGGCCGGAACAGCCCTGTCCCCGGCCCTCATCGCAAACTACGCCTACGACTTAGCGAAGGAGTTCAACCAGTACTATCACGACGTGCCGGTTCTCAAGGAGGAGAACTCGGCCCTGCGCGATGCCCGCCTGATGCTGTTGGGCACCATCGCGTCCGTGCTGGTCAAGGCCATGGATATCCTCGGAATCCGTCTGCCCGAGAGGATGTAGGCCATGACGGAGCAGACACAGCCCGCCTATATGTTTCCCACCTCTGTCAAGGAGGTGGAGAGGCTCGGGTGGGACTACATCGACATCATACTGTTTTCAGGCGACGCCTTCATCGACCACCCTTCGTCGGGTACGGCGATGATAGCCCGCGTCCTGCAGCGGGAAGGCTGGAGAGTGGCCGTAGTGCCTCAGCCGGGCTGGCAGGACGACCTGCGGGACTTCCGGAAACTGGGAGTCCCGCGCCTGTTCTTCGGGGTCAACTCCGGGGCCATGGACTCCATGGTCAACCACTACACCGCCGCCAAGCGTCTGCGCAGCAACGACGCCTATACCCCCGGCGGCCAGGCCGGACACCGTCCCGATTATGCAGTTACCGTCTATACCCGTATCCTCAAGCGGCTTTTCCCCGATGTGCCGGTGGTCATAGGAGGCATCGAGGCTTCCCTGCGCCGCCTGACGCACTACGACTATTGGGCGGACCGCCTGTTCCCCTCGGTCCTGGTGGACAGCGGGGCCGACCTGCTCATCTACGGGATGGGGGAGAGGCCTGTGACGGCCGTCGCCCGGGCCATTGCCGCCGGGGAGGACCTGAGAGACATCCCGCAGACCGCATTTTTCGCTGAGGAACCATGCCCCCGGGCCGGGGAGGGGATGCTCCTGCTGCACGGCTATGAGCGGGTATGCCGCGACAAGGACGCATTTATCGAGGATTTCAATGTGGAGGAGCGGGAGGCCAACCGCCTGCATGCCGCCACCCTCATTGAACCCTATCCCGGAGGATATGTGCAGGTCAATCCGCCATTTCTCCCGGAAACAACGGAAGAACTTGATTCGTATTATGCCCTGCCCTTCACCAAGCAGCCGCATCCCCGCTACCGGGGGAAGGACATTCCGGCCTGGGAGATGATTAAGAACTCCCTGACGATTCACCGCGGATGCTTCGGTGGCTGCTCCTTCTGCACCATTGCCGCCCATCAGGGGAAATTTATCCGCAGCCGCAGTCCTGAGTCCATCGTCCGGGAGGTGGAGCGTCTGACTTCCATGCCGCATTTTAAGGGAATAATCTCCGATGTGGGGGCACCCACCGCCAATATGTACGGTCTCCGCGGACGGGACGCCTCGCGCTGTGCCCGCTGCGGCCGGCCCTCGTGCCTTTTCCCTTCGCGCTGCCCGAACATGGAACATTCACACAGGGCGCTGCTGGAACTTTACAGCCGGATTACGGCCGTTCCGGGGGTGAGGAAGGCATTTATCGGCAGCGGCATACGTTACGACCTTTTTCTGGATAAGGACGGCTTCCTAGACGAGTATTCGGAGAAATACCTGAGGGAGGTGGTGACCAACCACACCTCCGGGTGGTTCAAGGTGGCCCCTGAACATACGGAGGACCATGTGCTGAGGCTGATGTCCAAGCCGCCGTTCGCCCTCTTCTCCGTGCTGAGGCGGGAGTTCTCGAGGATTGTGGCCGGGGAGCGGCTGCCCTACCGGATTGTACCTTATTTCATATCCTCGCATCCCGGATGCACCCTACAGGACATGAAGGCTCTGGCTAAGAATAAAGAACTCAGAGGTATACAGCTGGAACAGGTGCAGGATTTCACCCCTACGCCCATGACCGCCTCCTCGGTGATGTTCTATACGGGAAAGGACTTGTCCGGGCGGCCGGTTTTCGTCGAGAGGAGCATCCAGGGAAAGAAAATCCAAAAATCTCTTTTTTTTAGAAAAAATACACTATAATTGCAGCCGTTTTTGAAAAGAGAAAAAATAGATATGGAACAGAAAGTGAAATCATCTTCGGCCCGTCCCAAGAAGAGGGCTGTTATCAGTTATGACAACATGTCTCCCGAGCTCCTGGCTGCTTTCAAGGAGAAATATCCGAGAGGCTATGCGGACTACATGGGAGACCTCTTCAAGGTGGACAAGCCCGACGGATCATGCTTCTACGCCGTGGAGGTGGATATACCCGACGCAGTGTACCTGGTGAAGATAGACGTGGACATAGATGACTATGAGAAGGCGGAGGAAGATCTCTTCGACGACGGAGTGGATGATGCAGCCGAGATAGACGGCGAGGTGTTCCCCGATAATGGAGATGAGATTCAGGGGGGCGAGGATGACCAGATGGAAGATTAGGCCGCTGATATGGCTTAAGCACCAGCCGGAGCAGAGGGTCATGATGATCCTCGCGGTGGTGGTGGGACTGGGCAGCGGGGCGGCCGCCGTAGTGCTTAAGACGCTTATCGAACTTATAGGGAAGTTGCTTACGGGATGGTTCGATGTTTCCTGGAACAACTTCCTCCTGCTTCTGTACCCCGGCGTGGGTATGCTTCTTTCCCTGCTTTTCGTGCGTTATGTGGTCCGGGACGATATCGGACACGGGGTGACGAAGGTTCTGTTTGCCATCTCACGCAACAATTCCCGTATAAAGCGTCACAACATGTGGACTTCCATGCTCTCGAGTTCCGTGACCATCGGTTTCGGAGGCTCGGTCGGAGCGGAGGCGCCTATCGTGTACACCGGCGCGGCGATAGGCTCCAATGTGGCCCGTTCCCTGGGGCTGTCTTACAGGAACATGACCATCCTCCTGTGCTGCGGTGCTGCCGGGGCCGTGGCCGGTATCTTCAAGGCTCCAATGGCCGGTATCCTGTTCTGCCTGGAGATACTGCTGTTCAACATCTCCATGTCCTCCATCCTGCCGCTGCTGCTCTCCTCGGTGACGGCCACTACGGTCTCGTATCTGTTCCTGGGCCGCGAGGTGCCGTTCACCAGTACGGTGGACCCCTTCGCAATGGGCAATCTGCCTTATTATCTCCTGCTCGGAGTGTTCTGCGGTCTGGTCTCCCTGTATTTTCTGAGGACGACCCTGTCGCTGGAGGACCGCATCAAGAAGATTTCCAATCCCTTCAAGCGCTGGGCTTTCTGCGCCGGGATGCTGGGTCTGCTGATATTCATCTTCCCGCCTCTGTTCGGGGAGGGCTACTCGTCCCTGGGACACATGCTGCAGGGCAATCCTGATACGATTCTCGAGAACTCCCTGTTCTCCGGGATATTCGAGCACAAGTGGGTGATACCGGTGTATTTCGCGCTGGTACTGGTCTTCAAGGTCTTCGCCATGTCCTTCACCAATGCCGGCGGAGGTGTCGGAGGAACCTTCGGACCGACCCTTATCGTGGGCGGTATCGCCGGGTTCATACTGGCGCGGACCATCAACCTCATGGGCTTTCACGCCGTGCCCGAGGCCAATTTCGCCCTTGTCGGCATGGCGGGGCTCATGGCCGGAGTGATGCAGGCTCCGATGACGGCCATCTTCCTGATAGCGGAGATTACCGGAGGCTATGCGCTGCTGCTGCCGCTCATCGTGGTCTCGACTATTTCCTTTGCCACCATGAGGGCTTTCGAGCCGTTCTCGATATACTCCAAGCGTCTGGCCAAGAGCGGAGACCTGATAACCCACAACAGCGACAGGGCCGTGCTGACCCTCCTTCAGACCTCCGACCTCGTGGAAACCGATTTTACCTCGGTCAGGCTGGATGACACGCTCGGGGACCTGGTCAAGGCGGTGGCCCGCTCGACCCGCAACCTCTATCCGGTACTGGATGACGAGGGGATATACCGTGGATATATCGGTCTGGACGATATCCGCGAGATTATGTTTGATAAGGACAAATACGAGACGACCAAACTCTATACCCTGATGAAGAATGCTCCCGCTACTGTTCTTTCCACCGACAGGATGGACAGTGTGATGGACAAGTTCGACAAGACGGGGGCCTGGAATCTGCCCGTGGTGGACGAGGACGGGCGGTATGTCGGCTATGTCTCCAAGTCCAAGATATTCTCGTCTTATCGCAAGCGTCTTCAGGACGTGTCGTGCGACTAAATTCCAACTGTATGGAAAGTTTGTATGTAAATCATATTGCGGAACTTATGTCCGTGGCGCCCTGGAGGGTGGAGCATTGTATCGAACTGATAGCGGAGGGGGCGACCGTGCCGTTCATCTCGCGTTACCGCAAGGAACGCACCGGAGGGCTGGACGAGGCCCAGGTGGCAGAGATCAAGCATTATAATGAGAAGTTCGAGGAACTGGCCAAGCGCAAGGAGTCGGTGCTGGAAAGCATTGCCTCGCAGGAGAAGCTGACTCCGGAATTAGAGAAACAGATCCGGGAGTGCCTGGACCCGGTGGTTTTAGAGGACCTGTACCTGCCGTACCGTCCCAAACGCCGTACGCGGGCGTCGGTGGCCAAGGAGAAGGGGCTGGAGCCTTTGGCAGAGGCGATATTTTCCTGCAAATCCAGGAGTCCGGAGAAGGATGCCGCCTCCTATGTCACGGAGCAGGTTCCCGATGCGGAGGCTGCGCTGTCCGGAGCCAGGGACATCATGGCCGAATGGATATCCGAGTCGGTGCCGGTCAGGGAGATGATGCGGCGCTCGTACTCGAAGTACGGCCGGCTGACGGCTCATGTAGCTTCCGGAGTGGACGAGGAGAGCGAGGAGGCATCGAAGTACCGGAACTATTTCAAATTCTCGGAGGATATCTCGCGGGCTCCCTCGCACCGGGTGCTGGCTGTGCTGCGCGGGGCCCGGGAAGGGGTGCTGAGTGTCAAGGTGGACGTGGACAAGGACCGGACCTTAGACCGGATATATTCGTCGGTGCTGCGCGGCAAGCCCTCGCCTTCGGAGGCAGCTGCTTTAGAGATAGATTACGCCGTGGAGGATTCCTTCAAGCGGCTGCTGCATCCGTCGATAGAGAACGAGACGCTGCGCTCTGCCAAGGAGAGGGCCGATATCGAGTCCATCCGCGTGTTCGGGGACAATCTGCGGCAGCTCCTGATGGCTCCGCCCCTCGGACAGAAGCGGGTGCTGGCCATCGACCCCGGTTTCCGCACCGGCTGCAAGGTGGTCTGCCTGGATGCCCAGGGCGCCCTGCTGCACAACGATACGATATTCCCTCATCCGCCGCGCAATGAGCGCACCATGGCGATGAAGAAGATCTCCAATATGGTCGAGACCTACAAGATAGAGGTCATCGCTATCGGTAACGGCACAGCCGGCCGTGAGACCGAGGCCTTTATCAAGAAGATAGCCCTGCCCGAGGGTGTCCGCGTGTATTCGGTGAGCGAGGACGGAGCTTCGGTATATTCGGCCTCGCCGGTCGGCCGGGAGGAGTTCCCCGAGTATGATGTGACTGTGCGCGGAGCCGTGTCTATCGGGCGGCGCATCATGGACCCGCTGGCCGAGCTGGTGAAGATAGACCCCAAGTCGATAGGTGTGGGCCAGTATCAGCACGATGTGGACCAAGGACTGCTGAAGGAGCGTCTGGACGAGGTGGTGGAGAACTGCGTGAACAGTGTGGGTGTCAACCTCAATACGGCTTCCCGGCACCTTCTCGCATACGTCTCCGGTGTCGGCCCGGCCATGGCCCGCAACATAGTGGAGTACCGGGACGAGCACGGAGCCTTTGCCTCGCGCTGGGACCTGCTTCACGTGAAGAGGTTAGGAGAGAAGGCTTTCGAACAGTGCGCCGGCTTCCTGCGCATACCCGGTGCCGCCGATCCGCTGGACAATACCGCCGTGCATCCCGAGCGCTATCCGCTGGTCAAGAAGATGGCGGCCGATGCCGGAGTGAGTGTGGCCGAGCTCATTGCCCGCAAGGACCTGCGCGATGCCGTAGACCTCAAGGCATACGTGTCCGATGAGGTGGGCATGCCGACCCTGACCGACATCATGCAGGAACTGGACAAGCCCGGACGCGACCCGCGTGCCTCCTACAAGGTACTGGAGTTCGCGGAGGACATCCATACGATCGAGGACCTGCAGGCCGGCATGGAACTGCCCGGCATAGTGACCAATGTGACCGACTTCGGAGCTTTCGTGGATTTCGGTATCAAGCAGAACGGCCTGATCCACGTCTCCCGCATGGGTGCTGCCGGCCCCGACGGTCGCCGCCGCAGGGTTGCCCGTCCCTCCGACGTCCTCAAGGTCCACCAGCACGTCCGCGTCCGCGTCATCGAAGTCGACCTCAAGCGCGGCCGCATCGCCCTCGAGCTCATCGGCTGACCTGTCCGCCCTTCGCTTTCTCACTCCTTCCGAAGGAGTTGTGCCCGTCCGTCTTCCGCCTTTTCCACTTTCGGAAAACCTCCCACCTTCGGAAGGTGAGCCGTCAGGCTTTGGTGTATCTGGCGAGGATGGCCATGAATTCGTCACCGGTGATGGTTTCCTTTTCGAGGAGGTAGGCGTTGCTGACTGTCTCCAAAGCCATCATGTCGTATTTGTCGCCCATGCCGACGAACATCTGTACGAACTCCGAGCCGGACATGCTGAAGAACGGCACTTTTGCCTCTCCGGCCACGGCCTTGGCGATGAGGGTCTTGCCCGTACCCGGGAGACCTACAAGCAGGGCTCCCAGCCGGGACTGAGTTGTAGGGAACAGATTGGGTTTTATTGTTTGAAGTTCAGGGCCTGCATGAAGCGCTTCACGACTTCGGGGTGGCCGGTGTGCTTGCCGGTGTCCTCGCTGAGCTTGCAGGTGTCGTTGTAGAAGGACCAGGACTCGGTAATCTTGGCGGCGATGAGCTTGATGACGATGTTCATGGGGCGGACACCGTCGAAGTCGTTGGTGAAGTGTGTGCCTATGCCGAACGACGGCTGGCAGTAGTTTGTGGCGTAACTCTGGATCTCGATGGCGTGGTCTACGTCCAGGGCATTGCTGAATATCACCTGCTTAGTGCGGGAATCGATGCCGAGGGAGCGGTACTTGTCCACTATGCGCATGAGCTGCTCGCGGTTGTCCCCGCTGTCCACTCTCAGCCCCTTGAACAGGTTGGCGAAGTCCTCCGAAAAGTTCAGGCTGAAAATATCCCAGCCGAAGCTGTCGTAGAGGAAGGTGCCGAGGGCTCCCCGGAAAGTGTTGCGCCAGCAGTCCATGGCTATGTGGTTGGCCATCTGCGGGCCGTACATGCCGCCGATGGCGCAGATGAACTCGTGGGCCATGGTGCCGACAGGTATGAGGTCGTATTTCATGGCTAAGTAGACATTGCTCGTGCCTACGAAGCGCCCGGACCACTGACGGCTTCCTGAGCAGTCCTTCATTGCCCTGACGACCGTGTCCTCAGCCTCGAATGAGGCCCTGCGTCGGGTGCCGAAGTCACTGTATACGCAGCCCGCGCCGAGCAGCCGCTCCGCCTTGCGGTATGTCTTGTCATAATATGCGCTGTAGTCGAATTTGCGGCACTCCCCGGTGAAGATGTAGAAGAGTTCAGATATGATAGCCAGAATCTTCACTTCCAGCAGGATGGTGTCGGCCCAGCTGCCTTCGATATCTATCTCGAGGTGTCCAGCCTCATCCTGCCTCACCTGCACCCACCGGCGGTCGAAACGGTAGCCCTTCAGATAGTTGTAGAACCATCCCGGGATGTAGCTGCACCTGCGCTTCATGAAGTCTATTTCCTCCTGAGTGATGACGACATCCTCCAGGGCGGCAATCTGTCTGGAAAGCTCGTCTGCGAAGCCGGCAGGGTAGACAGTGTCATCCCGGTCTGTGAATGAATATTTTACCTGGGCTCTGGGGAAATTGTCAATGACCGCGCAGCACATTGTGAACTTGTACAGGTCATCATCGGTGAAGTGGGTTATTATCTGTCTCATAGCGCTGTTTTTCACACTTTGGAGAACAAAGATACGATGATTTATCCAAGTTTGGTTATCTTTGCCGCCTCAAGATTCGACAGATATGAAAAAATGGCTCAGACAATTCACATCTGAGGACTGGATTATCGTCATCGCCGGGGCCGTCATCCTCGCCCTCGCAGCCGCTTTTCCCTCCTCGATGCCACAAATGCCCAAGACCATAGGCACCGCCGACAGCTGGCTCTCAGCCCTGTACATGTTCGTATTCATCCTGATTCTCACATACGCGACCTCCGCAGCCCTACGCCGTCCGCTCAGAGGGATATTCCTTTCACTGTTGGTGATATTCCTCCTGACTTTCGGAGCGCAGCTGCTGGCCGCCGTGCCGTTCTTCAAGGAGCTGGGACTGGAACCGGTATTCTTCTCGGTCATACTCGGCCTGCTGATAAGCAATACCGTTGGAGTGCCGCAGTGGATGAAGGCCGCCATACAGAGCGAGTTCTATATAAAGATAGGTATCATCTGCCTCGGTTCCACCATCCTGTTCAAGGAAGTCCTTGAGTCGGGGGCATACGGGCTGGCCCAGTCGCTGATAGTGGTCTTCACGGTGTGGTACTTCGCATTCTGGCTCTGCCGGAGGATGAAGATAGATCCGGAGATGGGGACAATGCTCTCTTCGGCAGTGTCCATCTGCGGCGTGTCGGCGGCCATAGCCACCTGCGGGGTTATCAAGGGAGATAATAAGAAGCTTTCATACGTTATCTCGTTAGTGCTGATCATCGCCATTCCGATGATGTACCTGCTGCCCTGGCTCTCGAGGGTGATGGGGCTCAATGAGGAAGTGGCGGGAGCATGGCTCGGTGGCACGATTGACACCACCGGGGCTGTTGCCGCCTCCGGAACATTGATAGGGGAGACCGCGGCCAAAACTGCCGTTATCGTCAAGTCCTCGCAGAATGTTCTGCTCGGAGTCGCTGCCTTCATTATCTCCCTGCTGTGGTCCTACCGGGGCACTCCCTCCGGCCAGCAGGAAAAGGTAACGGCCAAGGTCATCTGGGACCGTTTTCCCAAGTTCGTAGTAGGTTTCATACTGGCATCCATAGTCTTCAGTTTCTGCATGGACGAGGTCACCGCCAAGACAGTAGGAACAGTCACCAAAGGCTTCCAGAATACCCTCTTCAGCATAGCCTTTGTCTGTATCGGGCTTGAAACCCGGTTCAAGGATATCTTCGGCAAGGAGAACCGCCGTCCCCTCTATGCCTTCCTCATCGCCCAGGGCTTCAACATCGTCGTAACCCTCCTGGTAGCCCTTCTGATGTTCGGCCTCTTGAAGCCCATGCTTTAGGAGGCCTGCCTCGAAGGCAGGGCTAGGATGCTTTTGCAGGTGTTCCGGGATAAAACGAAAGAAGCAGTCACATCTCTGTAACTGCTTCTTTTTCAGTGGGAGCAGAGGGAGTCGAACCCCCGACCCTCTGCTTGTAAGGCAGACGCTCTAAACCAACTGAGCTATGCTCCCTTTGCCTTAGTGGGTGCAAATATAGGGCAAATTTTTTATCCACCAAAAAAAAGTTGAAAAAATTTAAAAAAATCTTACATGGCAGAAAGTAGATTGTATTTTTCAATCAGTCTGCTTATCTCAGGGTCCAGATTTCCTCTGAATGCCATAGACGGGTCTTGGTTAATTGAACTGACAAAACATTCCACAGCCCGCTTTTCATTTCCGTTACGTGAGTAGGCAATAGCCATAAGATAGTCACGTTTACTGGAGACAGGCAGGCTTTCCAGAATCTTCATGGCGGAGGCGTTGTAGTCCATGGCCAGGAATGCGACAGCACTGTTGAGGTCCTTGTAAGGACCGAGGTATTGAACGGCTTTTTTGTAATCTCTATCTCTAATAGCTTGCATACCTGCATAATAAACCGTATCGGGCACTGTCGTGTGGATAGTATCCTTGGCCATGCCTTTTCGATGGAGATGGAAGTCGAATTTTACTTCGCGCAATGCCGGATATAGGTTCTCTTTAATATAGGTGTATTCTGAATGTCTGCTCAACAGGTTCTCCCTGATGTCAGGGGACTCAGTCCGGCATATAGCGATAATACCAGGTTTGTCCTGAATTATGCTGTCTTTCATTATGAGTTCTGTAAGGCGGTCCCAGTCCTCCGGGATATGCTTGACGATAAAGTCAAAATCTGTAATACGCTGTGTTGTTCCGGAGAAATCGATATTGTCATATTGATTTAGATTCAAGATAATTCCCAGGTCCGCCTTTTCGGCAGAGTCCGCTTTGAGGTTGTATTCTTTGATATATTCCTTAAAATACCGCGCAATCTCTTTTCCTCTCATTCCTGCCAGGCGGCTGTTGAGAGAATAACTGCCTTCCGGTGAGCACGAGGCTGTTATTACAAGGCTGTCTATGTCGAATTCCATATTGTGAATCAGATCTTCTATACGGGATTTTATATGCTGTATCTCTGACAGGTTCCGACCAAAGTTCTCATCCAGCAGATGTTCGCCTGGACGGAAATCAAGGGCTGCAGTAGTATTGCTCTTAACTTTGCGTTCTATAATCCTGGTGATGAATTTCTCTTTATTTTCAGCCAGTGTGGCGAAGGATGATATGTAGAATGTCAATGCTTTTGAGGCGGGGATACTGTATAGCATTTCTCCATTATGGAATATGCTTCCACTGATACTCAGATCAATCTTCCTCAGTCCCGGTCGTGTTCTGAAACTTTGGCTGTAACAGTAAATTATGTCTTCGCCGTTGTTTGATATAACAGAATCAATACGAACGCCTTCGCTTATATAAGGATCACTTATATACTGGGTGAATTTATCCGGGAGTTTTTTCTGTCTGCGATTGTTGCGCATGATGGCTGTTTGCTTTAGATAGTGTTCCCGTGCAGTTTTGAAAGATATGCCGTATATGCCTTTTATCATTTCCGGATTGACGGTTGCGGAGTCCTCTTTTAATTTTGCCAGTAAAGGTATATTTCTTTGTATAAATCTCTCTAGTAGTGTGCTGTGAACAAGTTTCGACGAATCGGTGATGATGGATGAAAGAAAGTTGTTGTATAGTTCATATCCACGTATCTGTTTTTCCCTATACTCACATCCTGTGACATGAACATCTTCCATGTCGACAGTATCTTCTGTTATAATAGCTTTAGGACAGAGCCTGATTTGCCAATGTGGATTGATCATTCGGTCCGGAATCCGTATGTCGAAAGCAATGCGGACCATTCCGTTCCTTTCCGCCACGTTCTTGAATCTGGCTGTTACAACTACTTCGTTTAGCATTTCTGTCGCGTGTAAAGCACCGGAGGAGTCAACAGTGGCTTTCATGAAATAAACCTTTTCTCCTTCCGGTCCGATAATAGTGAGTGTGTCAGAGGAGACGGAATCATCTATTACGTAACTGTATGAGTCTTGGTAGAAAAGATCATCATCTATGTTGTCAGCAGGGAGGAAGAGTTGCGCACAGAGGCTGTCTCTTTCAAGTATCTTGATGTTTCTTCGGACAGAGACGGCGCATGAAGTCTGCAGGAATATACTGGCCGTTACGGCTGTTATTGCCGGAATCAAATGTATGGATTTCATGTCAGAATGTGTATAAAAGGTTGATTTGAATGTCGTTCGGTGCGATAAACGGTTTGAGCCCCCATTCCGTAAGTTTACCGCAGGTGGTTGAGTTATATTTTTTGTATTTTGTGCCACCAAACCACAGCCCTAATCCGAACTCTAAGTTCAGATGCTTGGTTACCAGTAGGGAATAACCCAGGTTCATGCCTATGCCGACAGCATCGCCTTCCTCTGATGAATGGGAGATGATACCTCCCGAATTGTATCTGCTCCATTGAATGCGGCCTCCGTAATAGAATCCTGAATAAACAAAGAACGGCCAGTATTTGAATCCTGCTGAAACAGAACCTGTCCTGTTCTGTATCCTGCCTGCGTCATTGAGAGTCGTGCTGAAAGAGTAGGGGTTATACCTTCCTTTTACAGATACTGTCCAGTGCTGGTGGACAGATGCTCCGGCCTCCAGGTTCAGCGTGAGAAAATTGGCATAATCCAGTAAGTTTGTAGCTATGCTCCATCTCTGCCCGTATGCGGTGAGACTGAATGTCGTCATCAGCACCGTAATGCTCCAAATAGTTGCCGTTCTTTTCATATGGTGTTTTTTATTATCCTGAAAAAAGCATCCGTCCCTCTCAATTGCACAGGAATCCTTAATCACGTGAGCCGTCCCTAAAACTCAGTTTGCCTCCAGCACTATCCTTATCACCCTTCACATGGGAATCGGATGCGGAGGCAAAGGTATATTGTTGAATATGAATAAAAAAACCACTTTCGTACAATAGTTGCCCTGAAAATTATTTATAAAAAAAGTATAATTTTCATATTCGAGTCAAATCATGCTTGGAAGCGTCTGTGCCATTTTGGCAGAAGCTTAAAAATGGTATGTCTTTTGCGTCGGCGGATAGCAGAAAATACTCAAATTTAAAAAATATGACACAGCAAAAAGGAAAAATAGGGGTAACAACTGAAAATATTTTCCCCGTCATCAAGAAGTTTCTCTATTCGGACCATGAGATCTTCCTCAGGGAGATAGTGGCCAATGCAGTGGATGCTACTCAGAAGGTGAAGGCACTGGCCAATACCGGTGAGCTGAAAGGTGAGCTGGGAGACCTGACCGTGCGGATATCCGCTGACGATAAGAAGAATACATTGACCGTTACCGACCGCGGAATCGGCATGACGGCCGAAGAAGTGGACAAATTCATCAATCAGATAGCATTCTCCGGTGCGGGAGAGTTCCTGGAGAAGTACAAGGATGTGGCCGGTAATATCATAGGCCATTTCGGACTGGGCTTCTACTCCGCTTTTATGGTTTCAAAGAAAGTGGTGATAGAGTCCCTGTCATGGAAAGAGGGTGCAAAGCCCGTAAGATGGGAGTGCGAGGGCAATCCCGAGTTTGCCATGACTGAGGGAAGCCGCACCGACAGGGGCACCGAGATTACCCTGTATCTGGATGACGACTCCAAGGAGTTCGCGGGGACTTCTAAGGTGGAGGAACTGCTGAAGAAATACTGCCGCTTCATGCCCGTACCCATCGCCTTCGGCAAGGAGCAGGAGTGGAAGGACGGCAAGTACGTGAATACCGACAAGGACAAGATAATCAACGATACCGACCCCATCTGGAACAGGAAGCCCGCCGACCTGAAGAAGGAGGACTACATGAAGTTCTACCGCGAGCTCTATCCGATGCTGGAGGAACCGCTGTTCTACATCCATCTGAACGTGGACTACCCCTTCAACCTCACCGGTATCCTCTATTTCCCCAAGATCAAGGACCGTCTGGACGTGACCAAGAACAAGATCCAGCTTTACTGCAACCAGGTGTTCGTCACCGACTCTGTAGAGAATATCGTGCCCGATTTCCTGACCTTGCTGCACGGTGTGATAGACTCCCCGGATATTCCCCTGAACGTTTCCAGGAGTTATCTGCAGTCCGACTCCAACGTCAAGAAGATCTCCACCTACATTACTAAGAAAGTGGCTGACCGCCTGGAGGACATCTTCAAGAATGACCGCAAGGAGTACGAGGAGAAGTGGGACAACCTCAAGCTCTTCATCGAGTACGGTATGCTGACCGAGGAGAAGTTCTGCGAGAGGGCCCTCAAGTTCGCCCTGATGAAAAACACCGACGGTAAGTTCTTCGCCTACGACGATTACCGCAAGGCCATAGAGGCCGCCCAGACCGACAAGGACAAGAAGGTGGTATACCTCTACGCCACCGATCCCGTGGCCCAGTACCAGTATATCGAGACAGCCAAGAACAAGGGCTACGATGTCCTGCTCTTCGACTGCCAGCTCGATGCCCATTTCGTCAACCTGCTGGAGACCAAGCTTTCCGACTCTACATTTGCCCGTGTGGACGCCGACTCGATAGACAAGCTTATCCGTAAGGAGGATGTCAAGGAACCCGAGATGCCCGAGGCCGAGAAGACCGACCTCTCCGACATGTTCGAGTCCGTCCTGCCCGAAGGCAACCACTACTTCGTAAAGCCTGAGAATCTGGGTGAGAACGGTGCTCCTATCCTGATTACCCAGTCCGAATTCATGCGCCGTTACCGCGACATGTCGGCCCTCGGCGGAGGAATGAACTTCTATGGTGAGATGCCCGAGTCCTATACCATCGACGTCAATATCCAGCATCCGCTGATCAAGCGTATCCTCGAGGCCAAGAGCACGTCTCTATCAGAGCAGTGCGCGTCTTTCGACAGCCGCAGGAATGAGCTGCAGGCCGGTATCGACAAGCTGGACGCAGCCATGAAGGACAAGAAGGATGAGGATATCCCCACTGCGGACAAGGATGCCAGGAAGGAACTGGAGAAAGAGCTCGGAGAAGTCCGCGACCAGAGGAAGGAAGCCATGAAGGGCTTTGCCAAGGACAATATCCTCCTGCATCAGGTAGTGGACCTGGCCCTGCTGGCGAACAATATGCTGAAAGGCAAGGATCTCTCGGAGTTCATCCGCAGAAGCATAGAGGTGCTGTAGCCGGATCAGTCCCGCAGCAGAAATCTTATAACCTCGCGCATCAGGTCATCGACCTGCTGTTGCGAGGTTAGTGCTTCTATGGGGAAGCCAAGGGAGACAGCACGGTAATCTCCGTCATAGGCCACTGCCGCCGAGGTGTTGGAGCCGCAGTAGCGCATGAATGTGAACGACCTGTCGTCGGAAGGCAGGATGGCATCAGGCGACTCAACGCAGTAGGTGTCGGGATTGGGTCTGGTCCTGAAGCTTACCGTATATGTGCTGTCGGCGAACATCCCTGAAGGGCCGGGGACAGTCCGCACAAGGCCGGAGGTGGAGGCGGAACCGTTGCTCCAGCCGTAATTGAATATATCCGATGCCAGGCGGTTGGCAATAAAATCCGGATCACTCTCCCTGTGCAGGGCTATGATGTCCTCATTCAGGTCAAGTGCAGTATTCCCGGCTATCTCCATCAGCTGTACGGCAGCGGCATCAATTCTGGAAAGCAGGGTTGAGTCCGCAGTCCGCTCCAATGAGTCCCGGAGAACCTTCATCATGCCGGCGGCTGCCTTCACGGAGGAAAGGGCATCCCTCAGCATCTCGGTACCGGCATAACTGCGGTCACTGTCATAGGCCGAGATCTTCCCGATATTGGCGCCTGATATAAGGAGATTGCCTCCGTTCCGGCTGTAGTCGGCCAGGCGTGAGTACAGCCGGCCGTTCAGAACGTCCGAACTCTCCTTGCCCATAATGATGTCCACAGCCGGATATTCTTCCGGCTCATAGTCCCGGTTCAGGAAACTGCTCATGGATGTAGATGAGAAGCTCAGGCCCGCACGCATCAGGGCCAGGCCGTGTATGCGGGGGTAATCCATACTGTTTCCGGCTACCGGTGCCGGTCCGTAATCCATGTAGGAGGCGCCGAAGCCGGGACGGTCGTCGTGAATCCATTCTTTCTGCCTCAGGTACTCGAACTGCTCGCCGATATAGGAGCAGTCCTGAAGATAGGGTACCCCATGGTCGGCCCGGAAATCGAATCCGGCAGTCACCGAGTCACAGACAGGGAAGGGGGCAGGAGCGGAGACAGATGAGAAACCATTGACGACGAGTACTTCTTCCGATTCGGGAATATATCCCGCGGACAGAATCTCAGAAGGGAATGACAGTCCTCCTCCGTTTACGGCCACTACCCTGTAACTGTAGATGCGTCCCGGCTGTATGTTGTCGGTGTATTCCGTTCCCGTGACCGGAGTGCCTCCGTCAAATCCGGGAATGTTGCCGGCCGCAGCCGCAGCCGTATCGGCAATTCTCCTGTAAACAATATAGGATGAGGGCACTGCAGTAGGTTCGCCCGGATCCTGACGGGGAGCCCAGCTCAGTCTTACCAAGGCTCCGTCCTTGCGTTTGTTGTCAATTCTGATACCGAAGTCCTGTACCGGCAGAGGCTGAACGCTGTACGGCTTGTCATCGACATAGGACAGATAGCGGAGTATACCTTTATATATAGCACGCGAGACAATAAACTTGAACTGCGGGTCAAGGGCGCACTGCATGTCGGGATAGTTCTGATGGGAAAGCAGTTCAATAAGCACCGTAGGGACGTCGGGAACCCTTGCCTCCATATATGAGCGGTCCCAGAGAGCCCGCCGTGTCCAGTCAGTCCTGTAAAATGCCCGGATGTCCTCTACGACAGAGGTCTGGACTATGTCAGCCAGTTCTCTGGCGGTAATCCTGGGGCGGCCGTCGGAATAATGAATCTTTCCTTCGGACTCCTCCTTGTATATTGCGAGGGTTCCGATGGTGGAATCGCTGAGCACCGAACCGGCGTCAGTATGCAGCGCCAGTGCCAGGTCTACCGGTATGTCCAGCCTGGAGCAGAGGTCATTGACCCATTCACCGCGGGACATATAGTCATCGCGGTAATCGTCATTGCCGTCGTTGAGACTGTATACCTCCTCGGGGAAACCGCTCCACTGCATCCAGTAGCGGGCAGCCTCGGCATACCGGGGTACCCCGCTGGTTCCTGTACCGCGCCGGATATTTCCCATGCCTCCGCCGAACTTGACCGCATCGGTCGTGATTACCCCCTTGCCGCCGCTCTCTTCCGCATTGTTCCTGACTATTACCCCCTGTCCTGTCTCACCCTGGGAAAAGCGGAATGTTCCCAGATATACCCACATTCCTCCGCCCATCCTCTGGTCTACGGAGAAACTGGCCTCGCCTCCGCTGTAGCGGACAGTATATACGGCATTGGTACTTTGTCTTACAGTCTGATACGAGACATAGACGGCATAGTCTCCGCTCTCGGGAAAATATGGAATGTATGTGGCCGAGGACGGATTTCTGAGACTGCATCCGACCATCCGGGCCGTTCCCTGTGCGAAAGGATTCACTCCTGAGTCATAGATGTCTTCAGTATGGGCAAAACCGGGTCCCGGTGCATCCTGCCAACCGTTCCGGCTGTCTCCGTTCCTTTCGGTATAATAAGGTGAGGTGTTGTCTACAATGATCTCATTCTTCTGCAGGTCCCTTTCCCTGGGCAGGAGCACGGTCGCTCCGGCATTTTCAAGCATGGGAGCAAGGAAGGATATGACGTAGCTCTGGGGCAGCAGGTCCTCGATCGTAGAGAAAAATGGAGCGCGCTGCCACTTCCATCTGTCCTCCGTGTGGGAATAGTAGTATCCGTGGCCCGGCCACAGGGCGATGTTCCTTCCGTAGAGGCCTTCTTCGGGAGAGGGAACGGATATGCGGCTGATCCAGGGAGTCCGCTTCCCGTCTTGTCCGGAGCGGGCTCCGGTGGTGTATTTCCGCCCCGAATAGTAGCCGCTGCTGTAAGCTGACAGCGGACGGTCCTTTACGTAGAACTGTATCCCGTACTCCTGGACGCCGGAAGGCAGATATTCGCCGACAATCCGGGAAAAATACTCCAGGTCACTGTCTCTCAAGGGATAATCCTTGATGTCATCGCTCAGGATGACCTTCACTGTTTTAGGCTTTTTCAACACGTAGAACGTATCGATGCTTATCCGGGACAATGTGGAAGCCCTGGAGGAAAGCCGGCTGTTGATGGAGTCCGCCGCTGGCTGCAGGGTCTGGGCCGCCGCAGAGAAAGACATTGAGACGGCCAGCAGGGCCGATAGCATAACGATGGCGGCCGGATGTATTCTTACCATTTGTAGACGATGTTTACTGCCGCCTTATATGGAATCCACTCAGAAGAACCGTTCCAGCCTATATACATGGAACCGTCCGACATATAATGTCCCTCATAGACACTGGTCTGGAAACCTCCGCCGACAGAGAGTTCTATACCCCAGTGCCTGGTCAGTGTGAAGGCATATCCGAGAGTAAGACCTGCCATAAAGTTGCAGCCTACCTGATACTCGTTGGAATAATTCCCCCAGTACATCGGATGTATGCCTTTGCTCAGGGTGTATGAGGAGAATCCGACATTGGGACCGACGAAGAAACCCCGGAATGACTCAACGGGATAGTAGCGGCTCTCGGCGAAGGTCGTCGCCATGACGACAGGACCGTCAATGAGTTTGCCGAATCCCTTGGGATAGAAAATGCCAATTCCTTCCAGTCCGACGGTGATGTTCCTGTGAACGCGGAATTCCACGGCCGGGTTGACAGCTCCCAGAACTACGGCAGCGTTGAGTTTCACCGCAGTCCTGACCGGTGCGCCTCCGAACAGTCTTTCCGTCGTGGCCTGGCGGATGCTGTCCCTGTCGTCGGCGTATGCCCGGACGGAGGTCAGGATCAGGGAAAATATCAGAAGGGGGACAATCAAAGGATATTTGTACTTGCTCATATTCTTTCTTCTTTAGGAATAAACAGCGCCTCCAGGTGTTTTACAATCTTTTCACCGGCGGCGGCAACTATAAGGGTGCCCGTCAGTATGGATACCGAATCTGCCGCAAAGTCAAGTATGTCCCCTTGACGTGAAGCGAAGAACCAGTCCTGGAACAATTCTGTCATACAGGCGAAAGCCAGGCCGGTGAGCAGAGTCAGCATTACGGCATGGCGCTGCAGGAACCTGAAACGTGTAGTGTACCTGCATGTGAGCCAGGCTATGAAGGGGTAGGGGAAAAACATAGTGAAGTGGGCATAGCGGTCAAGCCTGATGCCCAGAAAATACTGTCCCAGATCTATGCCGGTGGAGCCGAACTTATAGAAACAGAAGAACAGCACCATACCTATATAGATGAGATACAATATCTTAATAACCAGTCTAACTCCTTTTTGCATAGCGCAAATATAGTGTAAAAAGCAGATGCGGAGATATTTTTTTGCAGAATCTTAAAAGATGCCTATTTTTGTGGAAATTTAATTTGCGAAATTATATTTAAATTTAAGTATGAGAAATATTTACAAAGTTATTGCTGTCGCCGCCCTGGCACTGCTGCCCGTCCTTACGGTGCGTGCTCAGTCACAGGCCGAGATAGAGATGGCCAAGTCCATGGCCCGGTCATACGGCTACAGCGAGAGTGAGATCGAGGCAATGGTTAAGGGGAATACTTCCGGCTCAGGCGCCGCAGCCGGAACTGCGGCCGTCCCCCCCGCAGTCAACAGGAACGAGGAAGTGGTTACGGTTGAAGCCGGAACCCCTGCAATAGAAGAACGGACCGCCGCGCAGACAGAAGCACCGCAAATCTACGGACACAACATATTCCAGTCTCCCAGTCTCAACTTTGTTCCCAGTTACAACATACCCACACCGGCCAATTACAGGCTGGCGGCCGGGGACGAGATAGTCATCGACCTCTGGGGTGCCACCTATAATAATTATACCTTTACCATCAGCCCGGAGGGAAGCATCACCATACCCAATGTCGGCCCGGTCTACATTGCCGGAAATACAGTTGAGAATGCCGAGGCAAGGGTAAGGGAAAAATTCTCCACGATATATTCCGGACTCTCCGGAGACCAGCCCAACACCTTCCTCCGCCTTACCATCGGCAGGATCCGCTCTTTCACGGTCAATGTGGTGGGTGACGCAGTGCGTCCCGGAACATATACCCTTCCTTCGCTTTCTACCGTATTCTCCGCCATCTATCTGGCAGGAGGACCTACAGAACTGGGATCTGTCCGCGATATCCGCGTTTACAGGAACAACAGGCTGGCGGAGACCCTCGATGTCTACGATTTCATCGTCAACGGAGATTTTTCCAAAAATATCCGTCTGGAGGACAATGACCTTATCATGATTGCGCCTTATACCGTACATGTTACTGTCAGCGGTCACGTGAAACGTCCGATGATCTATGACATGAAGAGCGGGGAGACAGTGGCCGATGTCCTTAAATATGCAGCCGGATTCTCCGACAATGCGAACGACCGGCTGGTACGCGTGACCAGGGTCAACGGCGAGAGAACGGAGACCTTCAATGTCATGGCACAGGATTTCGGCACATTTGAGCTCAAGGACGGAGACATCGTGAACGTAATGCCCAACATCGGCCGCAACAGGAACATCGTGACCATCCGAGGTGCCGTATGGCATCCCGGCTCGTACGCGATAACTGACAGTGTCTCCAGCCTCAGACAGCTCATTGAGTTCGCAGGAGGACTGAGGGAAGAGGCCTTCATGGACAGAGGCAACATCATCCGTCTCGACGAGAAGCGCGATACCATATCGCTGTACTTCAACGTAGAGAAGGTAATGGCCGGTGCTCAGGACATACCCCTCTGCACAGAGGATACCGTCCGTATCTTCTCGACTGCGGACATGATGGTGCGGACAGAGATTGAGACCAGAGGTCACCTGAATAATCCTTCCGTCCTGCCTTTCCGTCCAGGAATGACACTCGGAGATGCTATCCTGCTCTCCGGAGGATTTGCCGTAGGTGCTTCCAAGACCAATATCGACATTGCCAGGAGAAATATTCTCGACAACAGCCAGCGCAGCGATACCATCTCAGTTGTCTATAACTTCAATATAGTGGACGACCCCGCGGCTCTCGATTTTGAGCTCAAGGCTTTCGATATAATATCCGTAAGGCCGTCTCCCAGTTACAAGCCGCAGCAGGGCATAACCGTCAACGGCGAAGTTGTCTTCCCCGGTTATTATGTGATAGAAAGCAATGTAGTCCATCTCAGCGAAGTCATAGCACGTACAGGCGGATGCACACCTGATGCTTATCTCGAAGGCGCCACTGTCGAGAGACTCCTCTCCGACGAGGAATACGACAGGGCCGTGCAGGCCGCAAGACTCGCCATGAGGGAGGAAGGCGTGGATACCTCGATGATAGAGATACCTGACAGAGATGACCGGTATAAGATAGGTATCAACATGGTCGCTGCCCTGGACAAGCCCGGCTCGTACAACGACATCGTGCTTCAGGACGGGGACATAGTCAATATTCCCAAGCTGAACAACACCGTCAAGATATCTGGAGCCGTTCTGTATCCCAACACCGTGGTGTACGACCCCTCCATCTCCGTGAACCAGTACATAAAGATGGCCGGAGGCTATGTCAAGGGAGCCATCAAGGGCGGCAAGTATATCGTCTTCATGAACGGTACGGCTTCTACCCGCGGCAACAAGAACTTCAAGCCCATGCCCGGATGCGAGATAATCGTGCCTCAGAAGGACCTGTCGCAGCGTCAGAGGATCTCGGCTGCGGAGATTGTCTCCATCGCATCCTCTACGACATCCATCGCCACTATGGTTATCACTATGGTCAATCTGCTCAAGTAGTATGACTTCGGGTTACCGCCAGCTGACCTCCGTGGAGATATCCACCCTCAGGTCCCAGGGATGCTGGGCCGAGGATTGGCAGCATGTCTATGTATCGGAGCGCTTTACTCCGGAAAGCATAGTCAGGGTCAATTTCTACGGAGTGGTCCGTCTCGGAGCATTCTCCGGCAGCATCGCTCTCCCGGGCGGCCTGTCCATACGCAGCGGTATCTATGATGCGACCCTTTTCAACGTGAATGTGGATGATGACGCGCTCATCACCCACATTCACGGCTATATAGCCAACTACGACATAGGTCCCCGCGTCTACATCTGCGATGTGGGGAAAATATACATGGAGGGCGTTCCGTCCTTCGGTGTGGGCACCCGGGTCAATGTGCTTCCGGAGACCGGAGGGCGCGAGGTGGCCATATATGAGGAACTTTCAGCACAGACGGCCTATCTGGCGGCCATGTACAGGCACCGTCCGGAACTGACACAGAGGCTGCAGGCCATGACGGATCTCCGTGCCCGGGCAGCGGCATCGGAGCGCGGCTTCATCGGTCCCGGAGCCAGGATAGAGAATGTCGGCATCATCCGGAACGTGAGAATAGGAGAGGCCGCCGTCCTCCAGGGCTGTCTCCGTCTCTTCGACGGGACGGTAGTCAGCAGTGCCGTGGCTCCGGTGCTCATCGGCAGCGGAACGGTATGCACGGACTTCATAATACAGTCCGGTTCGGTGGTGGAGGACGGTGCGGTAGTTACCCGCTGTTTCGTGGGACAGAGTGTGACCCTGGCCAAGGGATTCTCCTGCTCTGACAGTCTGTTTTTCGCCAATTCCCACTGTGAGAACGGAGAGGCCGTATCGGTACTGGCCGGTCCATTCACAGTCTCCCATCACAAGTCCACCCTGCTGATAGGCTCGATGTTCTCCTTCATGAACGCGGGCTCGGCCACCAATTTCAGCAACCACCTGTACAAACTGGGCCCCGTGCACCAGGGCGTTTTCGGACGCGGTGTCAAGTGCGGCTCCGGCTCCTACATGATGCTGCCCGTAAGAGTAGCCCCTTTCACCACGGTTCTCGGCCATCATACTGGCAGGATCGATACTCCTGACATGCCCTTCTCCTATATCCTGGAGTCGGAGGGCAGCTCATATCTTGTCCCAGGAGTGAACCTGCGCAGCATAGGACTGTTCCGCGATATCCGCAAATGGCCCGCGAGGGACCGCCGCAGCCCCTCCGGACGCATAGACAATATCCGTTTCGAGGCATTTTCCCCCTATACGGCAGGAGCAATGCTGGCAGGCAGGGACCAGCTGGTCCGCATGCTCTCCGAGGAGCGTTTCTCCGGGACTCCCTCCAGCTATGGAGGCTGCACGATAGCCGGTTCGTCCCTTACTTCAGGGGTAGAGCGCTATGAGAATGCTCTCAAATACTATATCGGTCTGCAGGTGGCCCTGACACTCCGCGGCCGCCGGCTGACCTCCGACGAGGCTATAGCGGCAGCCCTTTCTCCCGTATCTCCCGTAGGTGAGGGACGCTGGGTGGACGTGGCCGGACTGCTGGCGCCGAAAGCGGAGATAGACCAGATCGTGGAGGAGATAGCCTCCGGCTTGCTCAGCACGCCGGAAGCGGTGGAATCCAGGCTCTCGGCCATCGCCTCCAATTATCAGCTCTACGAGTGGAGATGGGTCTATGCCCACATTCAGACTGTCTTCAATGTGGACCCCAGGAAGATCAGCCGCAAGAAACTGATAGACCTGCTGCGTCAGTGGAGGGCCGCTTCCGAGTCGCTTTTCGCCGATATAGAGAGGGACGCTTCCAAGGAGTTCGGCGACGGGGTGATGACCGGCTTCGGCCTGGACGGGTCTGCCAGGGAGGAGATTCTGGCGGATTTCCGGAATGTCAGGGGAGAATTTGACTCTGATTCTCAGGTGGCTGCCGTACGGGAGACCAGACAGAGGGTAGCCCGGATAGCAGAGGAAGTCGTCTCAGCCCTTTAGAGCCTCTATTTCCAGATCAGCCTTTATCTTGTCTATGATGGCGGTTACCACCCGGTATATACGCTTTCCTTCGGAATAGTCCGCAGGACATACGAAGTGTACCCGCTGTTCGCTGAGCAGGCGCTCGGACTTCTCGCGCTCGTGCCCGTCAGGGTTATATACGGCTATGGAGTGGCCTCCGAACTGCTTGACCAGTTTCATACAGGGGATGTCAGTGGCTCCGTCTCCGAAGTAGATCATGCGGGAGAAGGGGACAGGCCGCTCTTTCTCAGGCAGGTACCTGTTGACAAGGGTGTGGTCCCGGATGCTCATCACTCCCTTGTTGATCTTGAACAGGAACTGGGTCTTGGCCGTGTAGTCCACGGCCACTGCGGGCCAGACCGCCTCTCCGTCCTCGTAGAGGAAGGAGCAGGCGTAGACATTCTTGAACTCCGGATATATCTCCGTGCCCTCGATCATCTCCGTTAGGCCGGAGGAGTTGATGTAGTGCTCTATCTGGAGACCTTTGGAGCGGCCGTACTCATTGATTTTCCCGAACCATTCCCTGACCCCAGGGTAGAGTTTCACCATAGAGCCGAAACGGCGGAAACTCTCCCTGGTCAGGTGGACTCCCGAGGCGCGGGCCTCGTCGATCATGGTCTTCATGTAGCAGAGTATTTCGCTGGCGTCATTGTCCTGCGAGAGCTGGTTGCTTCTGCTCCAGAAGAGGGCGGGATCCTTGCCGAAAGTCTGTATCAGTCCGAATTCCTGCATGTTGGCAGGGGAGAGGGTGCCGTCGAAGTCGTAGATGAGGGCTACTGTAGGTCTTGTCATAGTGTTCTGCTCGCGTATTTGCGGAGCCAAATTAGCAAAATTTTTCATTTTTCCGTATGTTTGTAGGATATTATTGTGCTATATGAGATACCTCTTTCTGTCCATCCTCCTCATCTGCTGCCCTGTATGCCTCCGGGCCCAGGCATGGTTCTGTACGGATGAGGGTACGGAGCTGGTCTACACCAGGTATTATGCAGAGGACGGCTCGGTCAAGTGGAACCATACCATGAATATTCTTGAGACTGCTCTCGATTCTGCAGACTCTTCTCTCACAGTGACTTATTCCTCCTTTATCCGGACAGTGGACGGTAAGGGACTTGAGAATATGGAGACTCCGGCCGTGATGACGGCACTGATCAGCCGGGACGGGGACGTGACCCTCGATATTGCCGCCAGCCTGGTCTCCGTTCTCAAAGGAATACTCTGGAAAAATGCCCGGATCACCGCGGAGGGCGGCCTGACCCTGCTGCCTTCCGTCCTGACGCCCGGCGATACCCTGCAGAGTGCTTCCGGCAAGGTCAGGGCCTTAGGCATGACGATGAACGTCACCGTGACGGAGCGCCGGGTCCTCGGTACTGACACCCTGACCACCCCGGCCGGTACATTCCCGTGCGTGATAGTTTCCGAGCACAAGGTCGAGAAGGGGATGATGCGCAACCGTATCACCACTGCCCGCACCTGGTATGCCCGCGGCGTCGGTATGGTCCGGCACGACACCTACGACAGGAACCTGAAACTGGAGACCACGGAGGTCCTGGAAAAAATAGTGAGAAAATAATACGCGGCAGATGCAACAGACGGCCCTGCCCATACGTTAAATAAGTGGAAAAAACAAAAGATGATACCTAAAGAGATTACAGCGTTCTACAACAGATACAAGACGAGGCTCTACAATACGTCGCTGCGGATAACCGGCGACAGTTTCGACGCCGAGGAGATAGTCCAGGACACTATTATCAAGTATCTGAGGACCAATACCGCTAAACTGTCCGAGGCACAGACCTCGGCCTGGCTCACAAAAGCCTGCACCAGAGCCTCGATAGACATGCTCCGCATGCGCAGGGGGCTGAAGGTGAAGCTTGAGAAATATGCGGAGGAAGACCCGGAGGAGGACTCGTCGCAGCAGTGGGACAGTCTCCTGCAGAGTCAGAGCCCGCAGGAGATGATAGGGAGAATAAAGCGGCAGATGCTCCTGATGCCCGACGGATACAGGGCGGTGCTCTCCCTGCTGCTCTTCGAGGGGTACGATTACTCAGAGACCGCGCAGATACTGGGGGTGGAGGAAAGCACGGTGCGGTCGCAGTATCTCAGGGGCAAGCGCAAATTAGTGGAAATGATTAAAAACGAAAAATAACAGGACAATGGATAACTTACAGCAATACTTCAGACAGAACAGCGGTTCCATCAAGGAATCAGACGAACTCATCCCCGAAGGAGACGAGTCCCGCTTTGAGCAGCGCTGGGAGTACTCCAGCCACAACCGCATACACTTCCGCTCGAACCTCAAGCGCCGCAGGAAACCCTTGTGGAAGGTCATTGCCTTCCCCCTTGTGGCCTCCCTGGCCCTTATTTTCGGCGTACGGGCCCTGATGAATCCGTACATCCGGGAAGAAGAACCCCGGGTGCAGATAGCGGAAGAGAAGTCATTTTCAGAGGAACAGGATACATTGTCTCCCGGGTACATCTATCAGCAGTACTGCCGCACGGTGGCCGATATTACCGTCGAGGTCGCAGTCCTGACGGCCTATATGCCGGAGGACTGGGCGGAGGAGGCTATGGCTGTGGTAGACGATATCGTCCGGGAACCGGTGCCCCTGATTGACCAGCTGGAAGGAGTTGATATACAGCGGCAGAGAGAGATTCTGCAGGAGTACTCGGCAAGGCAGATAGCAGCCCTGGATCATGTGGTAGGAACCATTAGGGGGCTGAATGAGACAGAATAAAACATTTTAAATCAACGCAGATATGAAAAGATTAATTACAATGGCAGCCATACTGGCATTGATGGTACCGGTATGCGCACAGGCAAGGTCTTACGACGAGATTACCAAAGAGGTAAAAGTCCGTAATTTCAACGGCATCAGGGCCGGAAACCGCTTTGAGGTGGACGTGGAGAAAGCCTCTAAGCACGCTCTGGAACTCACATTTCCGGTAGAATTGGAGGAATATGTGACGGCCGAAGTACAGTCGGGCGTACTGGTTCTTACCCTCGATCTTGAAAAAGCTCCCAGGGATATCCGCCGCGAGTTCAACAGCGGGGACTGGAAGCTCTACGCAAAGGTCAGCTGTCCGGGGATAGAGAGCGTACGCCTCTCAGGTGCAGCCAATATGAGTATTCTGGATCGGTTTGACACTCAGTCGCTCGATATCCGCACCAGCGGAGCCTCATCCCTCAAGAAAGCTGCTTTCAATACAGTGGGTGATCTCAGAATTGTGGCTTCAGGTGCTTCCCACGTTGAAATGGATCTGTCAGGCAGCATTGACAACTCCGATATCGAATGCAGCGGTGCCTCGAATGTCTACATCATAGGCGGCAATTACACTGACTGCGTAGTAGATAATTCCGGAGCCTCTGACGTGGATATGGAGGAGGTCAGGATGAAGAACCTCCGCATCAGTCTTTCAGGTGCGTCCAATTTCTATGTCAACGGAACGGCTGACTATCTGGACGTGGATGTAAGCGGAGCCTCCAGCTGCAAGGCATCCTCTCTTATAGCCAAGAGAGCCAGGGTAGAAGCCAGCGGTGCTTCAAGTGTAACTGTAAATGCCAAGGATATGGATCTAGTGGATGTATCCAAAGCATCCAGCGTCAGAAACCGCAGATAAGAGAAGATGTCCTGGATACATTCAGACAAGGATTTCGTGCTGGACTCGCACTGCGATACTCCGACGATGCTGCTCGAGGAGATAGACCTTGGGAAACGGCAGCCGAGGGGGCACGTGGACTTCGTGAGGGCCCGGGAAGGAGGGGTGGACGGAATGTTCTTCGCGATATATTCCCCGCCGGAACTTACGGACGCGGAGGCTACGGTCCATGCGATAAGGCTCATATCCAAATGCTACGATGCCGTCGACAGCAACAGCGCTGTCGCGGCATTCGCCGTTTCCCCGGAACAGGCTTTCGAGCACAAGAAGCACGGCCTTATCTCCGTATTCCTGGGTATGGAGAACGGCACCCCGATACAGCATGATCTGGCATATCTACGTCTTTATCATCGGTTTGGAGTACGTTATCTCACGCTCTGCCATAACCGGCACAACCAGATCTGCGACTCGTGCATGCCCCTGGAGCCGGAATGGGGCGGTCTCTCCGCTTTCGGGAAGGAAGTGGTGGCCGAATGCAACCGCTTGGGCATCCTCCTGGACTGCTCCCATGCCTCGGACGGGACGTTCTATGACCTGCTGAAATATTCCACAACTCCTATTGTCGCCTCACATTCCTCCTGCAGGGCCATGTGCGGCCATCCCCGGAATATGTCCGACGCCATGCTGCGGGATCTGGGTGCCGCTGACGGAGTGATTCAGATCAATTTCTATCCCAAATTCATCGACTCCGATTTTGCCCAGGACGAGAAATTTCTGAAACTCAGCGAGGAAGTGGAGCACTGGCAGGAACTCTACCGCTCCGACCTGTACAATATCGAGTACCGGGACAATTACTGGAGGATAATGGACGAGCTGGCCGTCTATCCCACGCCCTCTGTCAGGAGGGTTGTGGACCACATCGACCATGCCGTGGAGGTGGCGGGAGCGGCCCATGTGGGTCTCGGCTCGGATTTCGACGGGATAGATGTGGCGCCAGAGGGATTGAGGGACATCTCCATGTACGGCAACATAGCAGCGGAACTGCGGCAGCGCGGCTACAGCAGTTCCGAGATACGCGGCATCATGGGCGGCAACTTCCTGCGGGTCATGCACCAGGCTCAGAAAGCAGCACAGTCCTCAGCAGATTGAGGGCGCTGCCGGCGAAACGGTCGATATTGGTGCTTCGGTCGTTGTTGAAACGGAACATCCGGGACAGGACTTCGGTCTTGCCCGGATTTTTCGTATCCGGATATGCCACTGCGGTCCAGACTGTGCCGACGGGCTTGTCGGGCGTGCCTCCGTCCGGGCCGGCGATGCCGGTGGTCGAGAGGGCGTAGTCCGTCCCGAGTGCCTTGCGGACTCCGAGAGCCATGGCCTCGGCACATTCGCGGCTGACGGCTCCCTTTGAAGCGATTATTTCGGTGGGAACGTGCAGTACGTTTTCTTTCACCGAGTTGTCGTATGATGTGACTGAGCCGTAGAAGAACCTGGAGGCTCCGGGTATCTGTGTGATGAGGGAGGCTATCCGGCCTCCGGTGCAGGACTCGGCTACAGCTAAGGTCTTTCCGGCAGCAGTCATCCTGCGGGCTATCACTGACTGGAGGGTGTCCTCGCCTTCACCGTAGATGGCGTCGCCGAGGACAGGGCCGAGCTTGGCGAACTCAGTCTCGATGCGCCGTATCTCGTCTTCCCGCTCTCCGCCGTATATCGACAGGCGCAGCTTGACACCAGTCAGGGGATTGGGCAGGTAGGCCAGGTGCATGTCCTCCGGCAGGGCATCCTCCCAGGGCTCTATCATCTTGGCCAGGGTGGACTCAGCTATGCCGTAGGTGACTATGGTCTTATGATGTATGCTGTCGAGGGCGAAATGGCTGCGTATGTCGTCCATCACTGACGGCAGCAGGCCGATGGCCTCGTAAGGCACCCCGGGCAGGGAATAGAGCACGGGACAATGGGAGAAGAGGGCTGCCGGGAAACGGAATATCATCCCGGGAGCGGTGCCTTTCCGGTTGACCATGACCTCGCAGGTGTCGGGCACCATGGCCTGGTCCCGGTTGATGTCGGATATCTCGATGCCCCGGTGGGCCAGTATCCGCTCTATCACATCCATCTGTCCCTGATAGAAGACGGTGCCTCGGCTGCCGGAGAGCTCCCCGAGAGCCTTCTTGGTGATATCGTCCTTGGTGGGGCCGAGCCCGCCTGTAACTATCACTATATCGTTGTCATGCAGCAGGGACTTCAAGCTCTGCTTTATGTCGGTGTTGTCATCGCTGATGGAGACCATACGGAGCACTTTCACGCCTATGGCGTTGAGCCCGCGTGCTATGGCAGAGGAATTGGTGTCGACGATCTGGCCGATGAGAATCTCATCGCCGATGGTGCAGACGGCTGCTCGTTTCATTATTTATGGGATTTAAGGTACTTGAGAATCTTGCGTACGGCTCCGGGACCGTTGTAGATGAAGCCGGAGTATATCTGAATCAGGGAGGCACCGGCGTCCAGCATCTCCTTGGCCTGCTCCGGGGTCATTATGCCGCCCACGCCGATGATGGGCAGGATGCCTCCGGTCTTCTGATGGATGTGGCGTACCATCGCCAGGCTCTTCTCATACAGGGGCTGGCCGCTCAGGCCGCCGTTGCCTATGGCCTTGACCTTCTCGGGGTCGGTGGAGAGCCCTTCACGGGAATTGGTTGTGTTTGTGGCGATTATACCGTCGAGGCCGGAACTCAGGGCCAGGTCCACGATGCGGTCCACATGCTCGTAAGGGATGTCGGGAGATATCTTGAGCAGGATGGGGCGGTAGTCGTCGTAATACCTTCTGAGGGTGAGCAGATGATCCACTATCTCAGACAGATAGCCTACATCCTGCAGGACTGTGAGGTCCTTGACATTGGGGCAGGATACGTTCACTGTGAAGTAGTCCACGTAGTCGTAGAGCAGGGAGAAGGAACGCTCGTAATCCTTGTAGGCCTCCTCGTTTGGAGTCTTGGAGGCCTTGGCTATGTTGCCGCCGATGATGACATTCGGGACGCGCTTCTGGAGCTGGGCCACGGCGTATTTTACACCTTTATTATTGATGCCCATGCGGTTGATGAGGGCGTGGTCTTCTACGAGTCTGAAAGAGCGGGGCTTGGGATTGCCGGGCTGAGGCTCGGGGGTGAGGGAGCCTATCTCCACGAAACTGAAGCCGAAGTTGCCCATGTCGTTGTAGAACTCTCCGTTCTTGTCCAGACCTGCCGCCAGGCCCACGGGATTCCTGAATGTCAGGCCGAATACTTCGCGGCGCAGCTCTCCCTCCTTGTCCCTGACACGGAAAATAGCCCTTATAAGACTCTGGGAAAGTGGAATATAGCGCAGGAACTGCAGGAGGCGGAAAGTGATGTGATGGGCCGTTTCAGGCGAGAAGGAGAAGAGTATACGTCGGATGAGCAGTCTGTACATAGTGTTTCAGCGTTGATTCGCAGGCAAAGATACGCCAAAAACTATTTGGGTGGATAAAATTCCTGAAATGTTCCGTCGGAATAGAACAATGTGATGCGCCGTACATCCCTGGGCTGGGGGCGTACCGGTGCGGACATGGGCTCATCACCGTCTTCAATCATGTCCTGGGTGCTTTCAGTCTCCGGAACCGGAGCATACGAATGGCCGCTGTCTATGTCCAGTTCGATGGGCGGGGAGAACAGGTCAGGGGAGGAGTCCTGCTGCCGGGGAGCAGGAGCGGAGGTGTTCTGCTCCCGCAGGGGCTTGCCGCGTCCGAGGAGAAGCCAGTCCGGGTTGACGGAGGGAAACTTCAGCAGAAATTTCTGGATAAAGTCAAATCCGGGCTTGTTGCGTCCCGACAGGATGTGGGAGACATTGGAGCGCTGGATGCCCATGATGTCCGCAAACTGGGCCGGTTTGAGCTGTTCGAGCTCCAAAAATTGTTGTAAACGGCGATTCATTATTGTGAATTTAAATTTTTACAAATGTACATAAAATATTGTTTACAAAATCACACAAAGAGGAGGAAACAAATGTAAACAAATAGAAGCGTAAGAGAAATCTATCTGAATATCAATATCATGAAAATAACGGACAATTTCCTTTAAAAATTGATATAATATAGTGCAATTAACTGGTTGAGAAGCCATTATTCTAAAATATGACGCTCTGGACAGGCCGTTTTTACTCATCAAAGCCATAAAATGTCGTAAAACATATCGAATCTACTTTATATAATAGCGGTTAATTTACTGGTTATTCAGAGTTTATCTACTTAAAAACTACTTTATAAAGAAGTTTTATTATACAAATTACACCACTTATGCAGGATGTTGAATATTGTATTTATCCCGTTTACACCTGTATAACCCAGAGTGAGTAATATTGTAATTAACTTTTGTGAACAATTTGTAAAAACGTTTATTTTGACTTCATCGGGATATTGTATAGATTTGCCGCCGCAAGTGCGTAACATCGCCCGAAAACATTAAAATATGGCAATACCTCAGATCAGCATTTCCGACTATACCTACGACCTGCCCGACGGACGGATCGCATCCTACCCCACGGAGAGGCGCGATGCCTCCAAACTCCTTTTATATAATAAGGGCGAGATAACCCATACTGTCTTCTCTTCCCTTCCGGACTATCTGCCTGAGGGAGCCCTCATGGTATTCAACAATACCAAGGTGGTGCCCGCAAGGCTCATTTTCCGGAGGGAGACCGGGGCCATGATAGAGATTTTCTGCCTGGAACCGTCGGATCCTGAGGATTATAACCTTTCATTTGCCGCTACCTCCACCTGCGTGTGGAAGACGATTGTAGGCAACCGGAAGAAGTGGAAGGGCGAGCCTATCCGCCTCTATCTTCCTGAAAACCATAACACTGACCTTGAGCGCCTGAACCTGCGGGCTACTCTCGAGGACGGCTTCGAGGGCAATATCCTCGTGCGTTTTACCTGGGATGGCGGCGAGCCTTTTTCCAAGGTGATGGAGATGTGCGGCCGCGTGCCCATCCCACCATATCTGCACCGGGAGTCAGAAAGTATTGACAGTGAGCGGTATCAGACGCTTTATGCCTCCTACAGGGGCTCGGTCGCCGCGCCTACCGCCGGGCTGCATTTTACCTCTGAGGTTCTTACCCGGCTCAAGGAGAAGGGGCTGGACTGCGAGAATGTCTGCCTGCATGTGGGTGCGGGAACTTTCCTGCCGGTCAAGAGCGAGGCCATAGAGGGGCACACCATGCATTCGGAGCCCTTCTCCATTTCGACCGATGTTCTCGATAGAATCCTACAAATAAAAGGAAACAAGCCGGTTATAGCCGTAGGAACGACGAGCGTGCGGACTCTCGAATCCCTCTACTGGTTAGGAGCGGAATGTGCTGTAAAGGGACCTGGGAACTGGGAGCCGTCGCCCGTGGAGCAATGGGTACCCTATACCTCGGAACTGGGTAAAATCCCCCTTAATGAGGCCCTGGAGGCCCTTCTGGAATATGCCCGGAGCCGTGGAAAGGACCGGATCACCTGCCGCACCCGCATAATCATAGTCCCCACTTACCGTTTCCGCGTAGTGGACTGGCTCATAACCAATTTCCACCAGCCCAAGAGTACCCTGCTGCTGCTCATAGCCGCATTGATCGGGGAGGACTGGCGTAAAGTGTATGACTATGCCCTCGGCAACGGCTTCCGTTTCCTGAGTTACGGAGACTCTTCGCTGCTGATTCCCCGTTAAATAGACTTGCTAATTTCAAATATTTTATTAAATTTGCGGACCAAAACCCAGTTTCCCGCAGAAATGAAGAAAGTCCAGTTCCTTACAGCTCTCGCACTGATAGTTGCCGCAGCCTTTGCGGCTATGGGCTTTTTCACTTACAGAAATGCTGATAATCAGAAAAATATCCTTTTCTCCACGGACCGTGCAGTAGAGGATATCCGTTTTATATCCGCCCGTCCACACTCTATATCTCATCCTGTGGAAAGGGCTCGTGTAAGGTGGTATCTTCATGACAGACTGGAGGATATGGGCGGTAAGCCGCAGATTTTCCACTACGACTCCATTCCCTGCAAGTTCGGAGGAACCCTCAACATCGCCAATCTTTACTGCAAGTTCGAGCCTCAGGGCAGGGACACCTCGGAATCCTACCTGATGCTGGTGGCTCATCTGGATTCCAGATTCGCAGAGCAGACCCCTGACGGTGAGACACTTTCCTACGGTGCTGCCGATGACGGATACGGACTGGCCGCGATACTGGAACTGACGCGCGGTGCGCTGACCTATGCCCGAGAGTGGAACCAGGGACTGAAGATCCTCATCACGGACTCGGAAGAGCACGAACTGGACGGGATGCGTTATGCCCTGGAGAGGGATAACAGGCTCTTTGACAGGGTGGGACTTCTGATAAACCTGGAGGCCCGTGGAGTGAAGGGACCGGCCCTGCTGTTCGAGACATCCCTGGGCAATGCCGCTCTGATGGATTTCTATGTGGAGAATGCCCGTATGCCCTATACCTATTCACTTACATCGGTGATATACAGATATATGCCCAATTTCACCGACTTTACCCCGGCCAAACGGCTTTTCCCCGGATACAATTTTTCTGTCATAGACAACCTCCATTACTATCATAACGAAAGGGACAATTTCTCCAATATTCACCCCGAGTCCGTCGCACACTATGGCGTGCAGTTGGAGCCTGTGCTGCACAAGTATTTGACAGACAAGACGTATGCTGATACAGACTATTTCCGTTCCCAAGAGGACAGGGTGGTGTTTACTGTGCCTGGAATCAAGACCTTCTGTCTCACGCGGACGGAGAACTGGATATTGAACGCCGCTGTCCTGCTTATGTTCTGCCTGGCTATGATATTGTACAGGGGCTTGGGCAGGGTGAGGCCTGGGAAGGTACTGCTCAACTCCTTGTGGATATTGCTGACAGGGGTACTTGCCGGAGGAGCGGCTGAAGGTGCGGTCTGGGCTGCCGCCAAGATTGCCGGCGTACCTTTCTCATTCACGGCCTTGAAGTTCCTTTCGTGGGACTGGGCTCTGGCTTTGGGGCTCATAGCCGTAATGTTCGTAGCTTATCTTGTATTTTTCCTGCGCAAGTCCCGCAAGTCGGAAAATTTTGTCTTCGAGCATCTTATGGGCCTGATCCTGCTGATGCTCGTCCTGTCCGGAGTGCTGCTGTTCACCACAGGGGAGAATTTCTTCCTGATATTCCCAGCCGCATGTGCCCTGACCGGACTCCTCCTTCACGTGATATTGTACCTGAACATCATGTCCCTGCCTGTTCTGCTGCTGGCGGAGATGGCCTTCCTGCCTTTCCTGTATAATGTCTATACTGCATTGACGGCGGGGGCGCTGGGCGTGGTGATATTCCTAGCATTCCTATACACTGTATTGACCGCCTCGCTGATGAGGTGCTTTATGAATCAAAGACGATGAACCAGGATTACGACAGCATCAGACCCTATACTGACCAGGAGACCTCTATTGCCCTGAAAAGAGTGGCGGACGCTCCTGAGCTGAGTGCTTTTTCCACATTTCTCTTCGGCCCCGGTGAGGACCGTGAAGAGAGTCTCAGAGCTCTTATCCGCTCGATAGACACCATAGACGGATTCCAGGCCCGGGTAATGGCCGGAGTCATACGCTCCATTCTGCAGAAGACATCCACTTCTCTGGAAGTCAAGGGACTGGAGTATGTGGAGGACGGCCGTAAGCATGTCCTGATGTCCAATCACCGCGATATCATCCTCGACCCGGCCATCATGCAGCTGATACTCTTTGACCACAAGGTCTCCACGACAGAGATTGCAGTGGGGGACAATCTCATAGCCAACTCCCTGATAGAGGACATCTTCCGCTCCAACCGGATGATCAAGGTAGTCCGCGGTGGCAATCCCAGGGAGAAGTACATGGCCTCGGCCCTGCTGTCCTCCTACATGCGGGAGAATATATCCTCGGGCCGCTGTTCGGTGTGGATTGCCCAGAGAAACGGACGCTCCAAAGACGGATGCGACGCAACCAGTCAGGGTGTGCTTAAGATGCTGGACATGAGCGGGGCAGGGGACTTTGTCAAAGATTTCCTTGAGATATCGGTACTGCCTTTCGTCATATCCTACCAGTTGGAACCCTGCGACTTCCTTAAAGCCAGGGAGCTTTATATCTCCCGGCGCGGGCAGTACGTCAAGAAACCCGGAGAGGACACTCACAGCATCATTACGGGTGTGACCCAGGACAAGGGCGGAATAGCCTTCTGCTTCTGCCCGGCGCTGACAGAGGGCGACATTGCTTCCTGTGCAGCTCAGGGGAAGAATGACCGGTTTAGGGCTCTGGCGTCCCTGATTGACAGTCGTATATGCTCCAATTACAGGCTCTGGGACACCAACTACATCGCTCTGGACATCCTGGAGGGAAATACGGCCAGTGAGGCCCGTTATACTCCGGAGGCAAGGGAGGCTTTCATAGGACGCATGGAAAAGGGCCTTTCCGCCATAGTGGAGAAAGACCCTGATATGGACAAGGATGAGCTGAGGGAGATATTCCTCTCAATCTATGCTAATCCTGTACGTTCCGCACGTGTACATCAAGCTGCGGGAACGGGAAACTCAGACCCTGCTTAGGGAAGTCCTCGTATATTTTCCGGTTGATGTCGTAGAAAAGTCCCCAGTAGTCAGTACCGTGGGTCCAGGCTCTTGCAGTCAGGACTATGGCGCTGTCCCCAAGTTGTGACAATGCGGCGAACGGTGCATCCGGAGCTTCCGGTCCCTTCAATACCCTCGAATCCTCTCCAAGGTATTTCTGAAGCAGTTCAATGCCCTTTCCGACATCGTCCCCGTAGGATATTCCTATATTCCATTCTACGCGGCGGATATCGGAGGCGGTGTTGTTCTGGATGCTGTTGTTGGCCAGGTTGCCGTTGGGCAGGAACACTATCTTGTTGTCAGGAGTATGAATCTGGGTGGAGGTGATGTTTATGGCATCCACGGTGCCGCTGTAGCCGCCTGCCTCGATATAGTCTCCCACCTTGAATGGCTTGAACAGCAGTATCATCACGCCTCCGGCAAAATTCTGGAGGGTGCCGCTGAGTGCCATGCCTACGGCAAGACCTCCGGCAGCCAGCAGGGCGGCGAAGGTGCTGGCGGGTACTCCGAGGATGGTGACGACGACAACAAACAGCAGTACGGTCAGGGATATGTTCACGAAGCTGATAATGAAGGATGTCAGGGAAGGCTCGACTTTGCGTCGGGTGAAGACCTTGCGGAGCATTTTCCTGATCCTGCGTATCAGCCAGGCTCCTGCCAGGTAGATAAGAAGGGCGGCAAGAACTTTCAGGCCCCATTTGATGACAGTGTCGGCCACGGATGTCCAGATTTCGTGACCGCTCATGGTAGAGACTTTATGGATTACTTCGCTGATTTCCATGGCCAGTGTATCTGACGGGTCTGGCTTGATGTCTATTTGCGGCAACATAGTGGTAGCTGTTTGTGATTAATAATTGTAATTTTATTGGCAAATTTACTTAACTTTTATTACATTTGCTAATTAGAATTTTACTAAAACTATCTTTGATGAAAAAGGAAATAACACTGGAGCAGGCCGTTTCTTATATTAAGGACGGCATGACCGTCATGGTCGGCGGATTTCTGGGCGTCGGAGCCCCTCTGCAGATCATGGACGCCCTCGCAGAGAGCGGAGTCAAGAACCTGACTGTCATCTGCAATGACACTGCATTCCCCGACAAGTCTCTGGGAAAGCTGGTAGTAAACAAACAGATCAAAAAACTCATCGTATCCCATGTCGGAACCAATCCCGAGACCGGCAATCAGATGAACGCCGGTGAGCTCGAGGTCGAGTTCTCTCCTCAGGGTACTCTGGCCGAGAGAATCAGGGCAAAGGGCGCTGGGCTCGGAGGAGTCCTTACCACCACCGGTATGGGAACCCTCGTAGCCGAGGGCAAGCCTGTCGTCAACGTGGACGGCAAGGACTATCTGCTGGAGAAGCCTCTTGGTGCCGATATCGCGCTTCTGGGAGCCTCCATTGCCGATGAGTCCGGTAATCTTGTGTACAAGGGTACGACCCAGAACTTCAACCCCGTGATGGCCATGGCCGCCGACCTCGTGATCGTAGAGGCAGAGAAAGTGGTGCCTGTAGGGGAGATAGCACCGGAGGCCGTGCACACCCCCGGCATATTCGTGAACTATATCTATAAAAGGAGGTAGTCATGGGTGTGAAATCTCTTATCCGCATGCGCATGAGCTGCCATGATGCTCATTACGGCGGCAATCTCGTGGATGGAGCCAAGATGCTTCAGCTTTTCGGGGACGTGGCTACAGAGCTGCTCATAATCAATGATGGCGACGAAGGTCTCTTCAAGGCTTACGACAATGTGGAGTTCATGGCTCCGGTGTATGCCGGGGACTATATCGAGGCCGAGGGTGAGATCGTATCGGTGGGCAACACTTCCCGCAAGATGGTCTTCGAGGCCCGCAAGGTGATAGCTCCCAGACCTGACATATCCGACTCAGCGGCCGACGTGCTCGCTGAACCGATAGTGGTCTGCCGCGCCAGCGGTACCTGCGTGGTGCCCAAGAAATGCCAGAGAAAGCAGTAATTTGACGGACAATTCATCACTATCTTATGGAAAAATTGATAATCACGGCCGCGATATGCGGTGCGGAAGTGCTCAAGGAGCACAATCCCGCGGTACCTTACACCGTAGAGGAGTGTGTACGCGAGGCCAAGTCGGCCTATAATGCCGGCGCCTCCCTCATCCACCTTCATGTGCGTGAGGACGACGGTACCCCCACTCAGAGCAAGGACCGTTTCAAAGTCATCATCGACGCTATCAGGAAAGAGTGTCCCGATGTCATCATCCAGCCCTCTACAGGAGGAGCTGTGGGCATGACCAACGACGAGAGGCTGCAGCCCACCGAGCTGCTGCCCGAGATGGCTACCCTCGACTGCGGTACTCTGAACTTCGGCGGAGACGACATTTTCGAGAACACGGAGAACACTATCAAGTATTTTGGACAGAGGATGATAGAGCGCGGTATCAAACCTGAGCTCGAAGTCTTCGACAAGTCTATGATCGACATGGCCCTCAGGCTGCACCGCAAGGGATTCATCCAGGCCCCCATGCACTTTGACTTCGTGATGGGTGTCAACGGAGGTATCGGCGGCGAGCTCCGCGACTTCGTCTTCCTGCGCGGCAGTATTCCCGCCAACGCGACTTACACCGTAGCGGGTATCGGCCGCTACGAGTTCCCTCTGGCTGCAGCCGCCATCATCGACGGAGGCCACGTCAGGGTAGGTTTCGAGGACAATGTTTACTTGAGCAAGGGAGTTCTGGCCCGCTCCAACGGAGAGTTAGTGGAGAAGGTGGTCCGCATCGCCCGCGAGTTCGGGCGTGACATCGCTACCCCCGCAGAGGCCCGTCAGATACTGTCCCTCAAGCCTCTCCAATAATAAGTCAATAATTTAAATAACAATAATCAACTATCTTAAAATCAAAATATTATGGTACAGAAACACGGAAACAAATACGGAATTCACAGAGTACTTGAACCCAAGGGAGTCCTCCCTCAGCCCGCAAACAAGCTGGACAACAACATGGATGAGATCTATGACAACGAGATCCTCATCGATGTACAGACTCTCAACATCGACTCTGCTTCCTTCACCGATATATCCAACAGAGCAGGCGGCGATCCCGAGAAGATCAAGGAAATCATGTTCGACATCGTTGCAAAGCAGGGCAAGCACCGCAATCCCTGGACAGGCTCTGGCGGAATGCTCCTCGGTACTGTCGAGCAGATCGGCGATGCCCTCAAGGACAAGATCGATCTCAAGGTAGGCGACAAGATCGCTACCCTCGTATCCCTGTCTCTCACACCTCTGCGTATCGACAAGATCAAGGAGATACGTGCCGATGTGGACCAGGTGGACATCGACGGCAAGGCCATCCTCTTCGAGAGCGGTATCTACGCCAAGATTCCTGCAGACCTGCCCGAGAAGCTCGCTCTCTCCGCACTCGACGTAGCCGGTGCTCCCGCCCAAACTGCCAAGCTTGTAAAGCCCGGAGATACCGTCCTGATCATCGGTGCCGGCGGCAAGTCCGGAATGCTCTGCTGCTATGAGGCCAAGAAACGCGCCGGTGTGACCGGTAAGGTAATCGGCCTGTGCCACAGCGAGAAGAGCACCAAGAGACTGCAGGATCTCGGATTCTGCGACTACGTATTCTCCGCTGACGCCACCCAGCCCGTTCCCGTACTCGAGAAGATAGAGGAGCTCACCGGCGGTCAGATGTGCGACATCACCATCAACAACGTCAACATCCCCGACACCGAGATGACTTCGATTCTCTGCACCAAGGATACAGGTCTGGTTTACTTCTTCTCCATGGCCACCAGCTTTACGAAGGCGGCTCTCGGAGCAGAGGGTGTCGGCAGCGACGTAACCATGCTCGTAGGCAACGGATACACTAAGGGCCATGCCGAGATTACTCTCCAGGAACTCCGTGAGAGCGAGAAACTGAGAAAGATTTTCACCGAGCTGTATGCCTAAATCCTACCTGTTATGGTAAACGTATCCCGTAGGAAAGCCCTGTTCCCGGAAGTGACCGACGAGCAGTGGAATGACTGGAAATGGCAGGTCAAGAACCGTATAGAGACTCTCGACCAGCTCAAGAAATACATAAAGCTCACACCCGAGGAAGAGGAGGGAGTCCGCAAGACTCTCTCCACCCTCAGGATGGCCATCACTCCTTACTATCTGTCCCTGATTGACCCGGATGACCCTTATTGTCCTATCCGCAGGCAGGCCATACCTACGGCCGCCGAGACTTTCCAGGCTCCCGAGGACCTGCTGGACCCCCTGCATGAGGATGAGGATTCCCCGACACCGGGCCTGACGCACAGATATCCTGACAGAGTGCTGATGCTCATTACCGACATGTGCTCGATGTACTGCCGTCACTGTACCCGCCGCCGTTTTGCCGGACAGAAGGACGCCGAGTCTCCCAATGACAGGATAGAGAAGTGCATCGAATACGTAGAGAGGACTCCGGTTGTCCGTGACGTACTGCTTTCCGGAGGTGACGCCCTGATGGTAAGTGACGCCAAGCTCGAATACATTATCAAGAGACTGAGGGCCATTCCCCATGTGGAGATTATACGCATAGGCTCCCGTACACCGGTCGTTTGTCCTCAGAGGATTACGGACGACCTGTGCAACATGCTCAAGAAGTACCACCCGATCTGGCTCAATACCCATTTCAACCATCCCAACGAGGTGACTCCCGAGTCTGCCGCAGCCTGTGCAAGGCTTGCAGATGCCGGAATCCCTCTCGGCAACCAGTCCGTGCTCCTGCGCGGGGTCAATGACTGCGTGCATGTGATGAAGCATCTGGTGCATGAACTTGTCAAGATGAGGGTGAGACCTTATTATATTTACCAGTGCGACCTGTCGATGGGCCTGGAGCATTTCCGTACCCCCGTTTCGAAGGGTATCGAGATCATCGAGGGCCTCAGGGGACATACCTCCGGTTTTGCAGTGCCCACATTCGTGGTGGACGCTCCCGGCGGTGGCGGCAAGACTCCGGTCATGCCTCAGTATGTTATCTCCCAGTCGCCCGGCAAGGTGGTGCTCCGCAACTTCGAAGGTGTTATTACGACCTATACAGAACCGCCTGAGTATCACAACGAATGCCACTGCGAGGACTGCCGTCACAAAGGCGAGAAGTCCGAGGGTGTGGCAACCCTGCTCGAGGGTGTCAGGATGACCATCGAGCCCACCGAGCTCAAGCGTAGGGAAAGACACCACAGCAAATAGTTATTTGAAACAGTACAGATGCCGTTTGTCCATGAGCTGTTGAAGTACCGGAGCGTGGCCGTGGTGGGCATGGAGAAGAACTGCGGTAAGACCGAGTGTCTCAACTACATTCTCCGCCGCCTGCCTTCCGACGGCCCGGGAGTCTGCGTAACTTCGATAGGACTGGACGGGGAGAGGACGGACCAGGTGACGGGCACCGCGAAGCCGGAGATAATCCTCCGCAGCGGAATGTTCTTCGCCACATCCGAGACACACTACCGCTCCCGCCGCCTGGTCTCTGAGATAGTGGACGTCTCCGGCGAGACGACAGCTTTGGGCAGGCTGATAACAGCGAAGGTGGCCCTCGAGGGGAAGGTAATCCTCTCGGGGCCCTCTTCGACGTTATCCCTGAAAAGATGGATGGACAGCATCTCCGGCTTTGGAATCGGACTGACGATAATCGACGGAGCCCTTTCCCGCAAGAGCAGCGCGTCCCCGGCTGTAAGCGAGGCAATGGTGCTGGCTACAGGTGCCGCACTCTCGTGCAATATGCCTGCATTGGTGGACAGGACCGCGTTCTGTGTGGAGATGATTCGGTTACCCGAGGTTGAAAGTCAGGAAGTGCCCTCGGAGCATATCCTGACGGTATCCTCGATGACCCCGGAGGTGGAGATAGCCCCGGAGGTCAGAAGGGTGGAAGTATCCGGAGCATTGACCGACAGGCTGCTGACCCGTCTGCTGACGGAAAGGAGACTGCCGGAGATAGAGGTGACGGTCGCGGATTTTACCCGGATCTTTATCTCTCCGGAGAACTGGAGGCGTTTCGTCCGTGCAGGAGGAAGGCTTCTGGTGCACAGGCGGACAGTGCTGCTGGCCGTATGTGTCAATCCACTTGCTCCCAACGGTTACCGACTTGACTCGGACCTGCTTTGCAGGACGCTTTCCGATAAGATCCAACTGCCGGTTTACGATATAAGACGACAATGTGAAGATGAAGCTTAGAGACATCATAGACTCTCCCTGCGGACTGCGGTATGTGATAGATTCACTGCCGCTGGCTTCGGGCTATTCCCTCAGGTATCTGATGGATACTGAGGCGCTTACTGCCCAGGAGGATATAGCCGCCGCATATTCGCGCATGCGGGAGCATTTGTCTGCCGCCGGGGACGGGAACCTGGTGTCCATGCTTCATTCCATACTGTGCAGTCTGAAGGATATCTCCCATACTCTTAGCCGGATAGAGGCAGGAAACACCGTCGATGACATTGAGCTCTTCGAGGTCAAGGCCCTGATTCTGCTCGGACGGAGGGTGTCGGCTGTCCTGGAAAAGGCCTCACAGACGTCCATAGCGCCGCATACCGGCGATCTGGAGGATGCCCTGAAGGTCCTGGACCCGGACGGGACGGAGATAGCCTCATTCTACATTTACGACTCCTATTCTCCCGAGCTGGCGGCCCTCAGGGCCGATATCCGCAGGGAGGCGGATGCTGACCGCAGGACCGACCTGATGGACAGGGAACAGGCCCTGGAGGACGGAATCCGCGAGGAACTTTGCCGGACCCTGCGTCCTTCCGTTCCCGCACTGCGGAAGCTGCAGGAGGAGCTCGCCCGGCTGGACATTGACCTGGCCAAGGCCGTCCAGATGCTGAGGATGCGGCTCTGTATTCCGGAGATCTCCACTTCAGGCGTTACTTCCTATAAGGGGATGTACAATCCATACGTCAAGGAGGTTGTGGAGAGGGCAGGAGGGGAATTCACTCCCATCGACCTGAGTTTCGGAGACGGGCCTGTAGTGATCATAGGGGCCAATATGGGAGGCAAGACGGTGGTGCTCAAGACCGCCGCCCTCTGCCAGTGGCTCTTCTGCTTCGGGATGGGTATTCCCGCAGAGGAGGCTCTCATTGCTCCGAGGGAACGGGTATTCTTCATTTCCGGGGATGCCCAGGATATGGGAGCGGGCCTTTCTTCATTCGCCGCCGAGATGAAGGCGATAGACGGAGTCGTACGGGCCTCCGCGGAAGCCTCGGACGGCAGCCGCATAGCTGCCATGATAGACGAGCCCGCCCGCAGCACCAACCCCATCGAGGGTACGGCCCTGGTCGAGGCCCTGGTGGATATCCTCGGACAGAGGGAAGTGGCCCTGCTGCTGACGACGCATTACAACATCCCTTCATCCCATTGTACCCGCCTGAGGGTAAGGGGAATGGAGGACGGAAAGATGAATTACCGGCTCTGCCCCGCACCGGAGGGCGACGTGCCTCACGAGGCTCTCAAAGTGGCGGAGTCCCTGAATATTTCCCCGGAATGGACGGGGAAGGCAAAAAAACTGTTAGAGTATGAATAGCAAATTAGGATTAGATTCGAAGAAAGTGGCATACGCCAGGCAGCTTGCCGCAGGTGTGGCCGCCGACGTCCAGAATTTCGTGGACGGTTACACTACCGTGGCGGTGGAGAGGACCCTCTGCCGTCTGCTCGGTATCGACGGGGTGGACGCCAACTCCGTACCCCTGCCCAACGTGGTGGTGGACAGCCTGAAGGCTGCGGGAGTCCTGAGCGAGGGTGCCCTGTTCTACGTGGGCAACGCCATGGCAGCTCTCGGCCTGACTCCGATGGAGATTGCCGAGCGCATATCTGCCGGAACATTAGATATTACCAAACTTGAAATTAAACCGTTACCTGAGATACAGAAGGCTCTCGAAGAGCCGATAAATACCTCGATGGAGAGGATTCGGGCCCGCCGTGCCCGTCGCGAGAAATACCTTCGCGAGATCGGCGAGGGGCCGAAGCCCTACCTCTATGTGATAGTGGCTACCGGCAACATCTACGAGGACGTGGTGCAGGCCGAGGCAGCCGCCCGCCAGGGAGCCGATATCATCGCGGTCATCCGTACCACCGGCCAGTCCCTGCTGGACTATGTGCCCTACGGAGCCACTACCGAAGGGTTCGGCGGCACCTATGCTACCCAGGAGAACTTCCGCATCATGCGCCAGGCCTTAGACAAGGTGGGCGAGGAGGTCGGACGCTACATCCGCCTGTGCAACTACTGTTCCGGTCTCTGCATGCCTGAGATAGCCGTCATGGGCGCGTTCGAGGGACTCGATGTGATGCTCAACGATGCTCTCTATGGTATCCTCTTCAGGGACATCAACATGCAGAGGACCCTCATCGACCAGTTCTTCTCGAGGGTAATCAACGGATTTGCAGGAGTCATCATCAATACCGGCGAGGACAACTACCTGACCACAGCCGATGCCGTCGAAGCTGCCCATACCGTGCTTGCCTCCGATATCATCAACGAGCAGCTGGCCCTCATCGCCGGTCTGCCGGAGGAGCAGATGGGACTCGGACACGCCTTCGAGATGGACCCGATGCTCGAGAACGGTTTCCTGCTGGAACTGGCCCAGGCCCAGATGGCCCGCGAGATTTTCCCCAAGGCTCCGCTGAAGTACATGCCTCCCACAAAGTTCATGACCGGCAACATCTTCCGCGGCCATATCCAGGATGCTCTCTTCAATATGATAGGTATCTGGACCAATCAGGGCATACAGCTTCTCGGTATGCCTACAGAGGCTATCCACACCCCCTTCATGTCGGACCGCTTCCTGTCGATAGAGAATGCCAAATACATCTTCAACAACATGAAGAGCATCGGCGACGAGGTGGAGTTCAAGGAGGGCGGCATCGTGCGCATCCGTGCCAAGGAGGTACTGGACAAGGCGATAGAGCTGCTGGAGAAACTCCGCGAGGAGGGACTCTTCTCGGCTCTGGAGAAAGGTATCTTTGCGGATGTCAAGCGTCCCCGCAACGGGGGCAAGGGCCTCGACGGAGTTACTCCGAAAGGCAGCAATTACATGAATCCCTTTGTTAAATTAATGATAGGAGGAAAATAACATGAGCGGCGGACTTTATTCGATGGAGGAGAAGGATTACGACAAGAATCTGAACCTCAAGGCTATAAAACCCTACGGAGACACCATGAACGACGGCAAGGTACAGTTGAGCTTCACGCTTCCCGTACCTGTCGGCGAAGAGGCCGTGGAGGCTGCCAAGCAGTTTCTGAAAGGCATGGGACTGGACAACCCCCAGGTGGTCTTCTACAAGGAGCTTACACCGGGCTTTACATTCTTCAACTGCTACGGTTCCGCCGTTCATACGGTGGACTTTACGGCAATCCACGTGCCCAAGGTCGAGTCTACCGTAATGGATATGCCGCAGACCGACGAGTACATAAGGGAGAATATCGGACGCAAGCTCGTAGTGGTGGGTGCCAGCACGGGAACTGATGCGCATACCGTGGGTATCGACGCTATCATGAACATGAAGGGCTATGCCGGGCACTACGGTCTGGAGCGCTATGACATGATAGATGCCTACAATCTCGGCAGCCAGGTGCCTAACGAGGATTTCATCGCCAAGGCGGTTGAGCTGCATGCAGATGCCCTGATAGTGTCCCAGACAGTGACGCAGAAGGATATCCACATCAAGAACCTGACCGAGCTGGTGGAACTGCTCGAGGCAGAGGGGCTTCGCGACAAGGTCATCCTGGCCTGCGGCGGACCCCGCATCACCCACGAGCTGGCCAAGGAGCTGGGCTATGACGCCGGCTTCGGCATGAACACCTACGCTGACGACGTGGCCTCGTTCATCGCCGAGGAATATGTACGCAGACACAACAAAAAATAATCACTAAATACATTATTACAATGGACAAGAATCAGATAAGAGAGGTGATAGCCCGCAGGGCTGCCCTCGAGCTCAAAGACGGGGATGTGGTGAACCTCGGAATCGGACTTCCCACCATGATTCCCGATTTCCTCCCTGAGGGGGTATCCGTCGTTCTCCAGAGCGAGAACGGACTGGTGGGCATGGGCCCCACACCCAAGCCGGGAGAGGAGAACCCGGACCTTATCAACTCCGGCGGCGGATATATCACTGCCGTACCCGGAGCCTACGCATGCAGCTCCCTCGCCTCATTTGAGATTATCCGCGGCGGTCATGTGGACGTGACCTTCCTCGGAGCCCTTGAGGTGGACGAGCACGGAGACCTGGCCAACTGGATCATCCCCGGCAAGAAGGTGCCCGGAATGGGCGGAGCCATGGACCTCTTAGTGGGTGCCCGCAAGGTCATCCTGACCATGGAGCACACTGCCAAGGGCAATCCCAAGATCCTCAAAAAATGCCGTCTGCCCCTGACAGCAGCCGGTCAGGTCAATATGATCATCACCGAGATGGGCGTGATGGACATCACTGACAAGGGTATCGTCCTGCGCGAGATTCATCCCGAGTTCACGGTAGAACAGGTACAGGCCGCTACCGAGGCTCAGCTCATCATTGACCCGGACCTGAAACCTATGCGTCAGTAATTTTACTGGAAAATGGATTGGAAATTTCTTAAAATAGAGACTCCCGAGGAGGGTATCTGCATCCTGACGATATCCCACCCCCAGTCGCTCAACGCCCTGAGCCGGCCGGTACTGGAGGAGATGTACCGTTTCGTGACGGACATCCCCGAGGGTACCGCGGTGCTTATCATCCGCGGAGACGGCCCGAAGTCCTTCGTGGCCGGAGCCGACATCTCCCAGATGGCGGGATTCGACGCAGAGCAGGGGCTGGACTTCGGCCGTTTCGGAGCCGAGGTCTTCCGCAGGATAGAAGAGCTGCCGATACCGGTGATAGCCGCCGTGAACGGCTATGCCCTCGGAGGAGGGTGCGAGCTGGCCATGGCCTGCGACATCCGCATTGCCTCTGAAAAGGCCAAGTTCGGCCAGCCGGAGGTGAAACTCGGTATTATTCCTGGATTCTCAGGCACCTACCGCCTCCCGAAACTGGTGGGGCAGGGCTATGCCAAGGAGATGATCTACTCCGGAAGAACGATTGATGCCGCCGAGGCCCTGCGCATTGGCCTGGTAAATCACGTATTGCCCCCGGAGGAACTTATGGACTATGTCCTGGCCCTGGCCCGCGATATCCGTGCTAACGCCCCGATAGCGGTGCGCAAGGCGAAGACCTGCATCAACACCTGCTACGACCTGGACGAGACCACGGCCCTGGCCGCCGAGAACCGCGCATTTTCCGAATGTTTTGCCACTGAGGACCAGAAGACCGGTATGCAGGCTTTCCTGGCCAAGGGCAAGGCGGAGTTCAAGAACAGATAATTAGATAGAACAAAACACTGACAGTTATGACAATAGACAAGATTTCCGTTATCGGCACCGGGACCATGGGCTCCGGTATCGTACAGGCTCTGGCTCAGGCCGGCCGCAAGGTGACCATGAAGAGCCGCAGCGAGGCTTCCAACACCAAGGCCATGGGCCGCATCACCAAGTCCCTCGGCAAGCTCGTCGAGAAAGGCAAGATGGAGCAGGCCGCTATGGACGCCACTCTAGCCAACATCACAGTTACCACCGACTACAAGGACATCGCCGATTCCGACCTGATCATCGAGGCCGCAGTGGAGGAGATGGACCTGAAGATCGAGCTCTTCAAGATGCTGGACGGTCTATGCAAGCCTGAGACCATCATCGCCACCAACACATCCTCGCTGTCCATCACCGGCATAGCCGCCGCTATCTCCAGGCCCTGCCACGTGATAGGCATGCACTTCTTCAATCCCGCCACAGTGATGAAGCTCGTGGAGATCATCAAGGGACAGAGGACCTCACAGGAGGTGTTCGACGCAGTGTTCGCCCTCTGCCAGGAGATCGGCAAGACCCCCGTGGCAGTCAACGAAGCCCCCGGTTTCGTGGTCAACCGCATCCTGATTCCGATGGTCAATGAGGCTGTGGGCATCCTCGCCGACGGAGTGGCCTCCCGTGACGATATCGACGCGGCCATGAAGCTCGGAGCCAACCATCCGATGGGTCCCCTCGCCCTGGCCGACTTGATCGGTCTGGACGTGTGCCTGGCCATCATGGAGGTGCTGCACCGCGAGTTCGGGGACGACAAGTACCGCCCTCATCCTCTGCTGAGGAAGATGGTGCGTGCAGGACTGCTCGGACGCAAGACGGGAGAAGGATTTTACAAATACTAAAATTTAAGCATTACTGAATATGAATTTCAAACTCACACCGACACAGTCGCTTTTCAGGCAGATGATCAGGGAGTTCGCCGAGAAAGAGGTAAAGCCCCTGGCAGCTGAGATCGACGAACAGGAGAGATTCCCCATAGAGACGGTCCAGAAGATGGCTCCGCTCGGACTCTTCGGCATACCCCTCCCCGTTGAATACGGCGGGGCAGGCGGGGACAACATCATGTACACCATCGCAGTAGAGGAGCTCTCGAGAGTCTGCGCCACTACCGGCGTGGTCCTCTCGGCCCACACTTCCCTCTGCCTGGCTCCTATCTTCGAGCACGGCACGGAGGAGCAGAAGCGCAAGTATCTGCCCAAGCTGGCCTCCGGCGAATGGCTCGGAGCCTTCGGTCTGACCGAGCCCAACGCCGGTACGGACGCCTCGGCCCAGCAGACCACAGCTGTCCTCGACGGGGACGAGTGGGTGCTCAACGGCAACAAGATATTCATCACCAATGCCGGCCATGCCCATGTCTACGTAATTTTCGCCATGACTGACAAATCCCTGAAGAACAAGGGTATCTCCGCCTTCATCGTAGAGGACGGCACTCCCGGCTTCGAGGTGGGCAAGAAGGAGCTGAAGCTCGGTATCAGGGGCTCGGCCACCGCAGAGCTTATCTTCTCCGACTGCCGTATACCCAAGGCCAATCTGCTCGGCAAGGTGGGTGGGGGCTTCGCGATAGCCATGAAGACCCTCGACGGAGGCCGCATAGGTATTGCCTCGCAGGCCCTTGGAATAGCCCAGGGAGCTCTCGACGAGACCGTCAAGTACACCATGGAACGCAAGCAGTTCGGCAAGTCCATCTCCCAGTTCCAGAACACCCAGTTCCAGATGGCCGACCTGAAGACCAAGGTCGAGGCATCCCGTCTGCTCGTCCGCTCCGCAGCCTTCAAGAAGGACTGCAAGGAGCCTTATTCGGCCGATGCCGCCATGGCCAAGCTGTTCGCTGCAGAGACCGCTATGGAAGTGACCACCAAGGCAGTGCAGTTCCACGGAGGCTACGGCTACACCCGCGAGTATCCCGTGGAGAGGATGATGCGCGATGCCAAGATCACCGAGATCTACGAGGGTACATCCGAGGTACAGAGAATGGTGATAGCAGCCAGTATGTTTAAAAAGTAAAATCAGGAAAGTATGAATATAGTAGTTTGTATCAAGCAGGTACCCGATACCACCGAGATCAAGATCAATCCTGTTACCGGTACCCTCATCAGGGACGGAGTGCCCAGCATCATGAATCCCGATGACAAGGGCGGACTGGAGATGGCCCTCCGTCTGAAGGACAAGTACGGGGCCAATGTAACGGTCATTACCATGGGACCTCCCCAGGCCGACCTGATTCTGAGGGAAGCCTTCGCAATGGGTGTGGACAGGGCGATACTCCTAACTGACAGGAAGTTCGCCGGAGCCGACACCCTCGCTACCTCCAATGCTCTCGCCGGAGCTCTCAGGACCCTGGACTGGGACATTGTCATCACCGGCCGTCAGGCCATCGACGGTGACACCGCCCAGGTAGGCCCTCAGATTGCAGAGCATCTCGATGTGCCTCAGGTCTCGTACGTATGCGACCTCGAGGTGGAGAAGAGCGGCAAGGCCCTGCGCGTGACCAAGGAGACCGAGGAAGGGGTACAGATACTCGAGGCTCAGATGCCCTGTCTGCTGACTGTTCTCGCCTCAGCCGTAAAGCCCAGGTATATGAGCGCTCCCGGCATAGTCGAGGCCTATAACAAACAGGTCGAGATCTGGGGCGCCGACCATATCGACGTGGACGAGACCAAGCTCGGACTCAAGGGTTCTCCGACAAAGGTGCTCAAGGCCTTCACCAAGGGTCTCAAGGCTCCCGGAGAGGTATTCGAGGTGGATGCCGAGGAGGCTGTGGGCATCATCGTCTCCCGTCTCAAGGAGAAATTCATCATCTAACAGTGTAACACCGTTAATATTTTACAGATATGATCAACAAGAACGACTACAAGAACGTATATGTGTTCGCAGAACAGAGAGGCGGTGTTATCCAGCCTGTTGCCCTCGAGCTCATAGGCAAGGCCCGTGACCTGGCCGGGGCCCTCGGCTCCAAGGTGGTGGCCATGCTCGCAGGCTACAATGTGGAGCATCTCATCCAGCCCCTCTTCGAGTACGGCGCCGATGAGGTGGTGGTTACCGACCACATCGAGCTCAAGGACTATCTTACCGAGCAGTACGCTCAGTCCATATATCAGATTATCACCGCCATGCGTCCCGATATCGTGCTCTTCGGAGCCACCACCATCGGACGCGACCTGGCGCCCAGGCTCTCGGCCCGTCTGGCTACCGGCCTCACCGCCGACTGTACGAAGCTGGAGATATCCGAGGACAAGCAGCTGATGATGACCCGTCCCGCTTTCGGCGGCAACCTGATGGCCACCATCATGTGTACCGAGCACCGTCCCCAGATGTCCACGGTCCGTCCCGGAGTGATGCCCAAGCGCGATCCCGAGCCCGGACGCACCGGCTCCATCGTCCGCTTCGAGACCAAGTTCGACCACTCCAAAATCCGCGTAAAACTGCTCGAGGAGGTCCGCGAGGAGAAGAACAAGGTAGATATCACCGAGGCCAAGATTCTCGTCTCAGGAGGCCGCGGAGTGGGCTGCAAGGAGGGATTTGCCAAGCTGCAGGAGCTTGCGGAAGTCCTCGGCGCCGAGGTTTCCGCATCCAGGGCCATGGTCGACGCCGGCATCATGCCGCACGACCGTCAGGTGGGCCAGACCGGAAAGACCGTACGTCCCGACCTGTACCTCGCCCTCGGTATCTCCGGTGCCATCCAGCACCTGGCCGGTATGGAGGAGTCCGCCTTCATCGTGGCCGTGAACAAGGACAAGTTCGCGCCCATCTTCAATGTATCCGATATCGGTATAGTAGGAGATGTCAACAAGATAGTGCCCCTGCTGGCCGAGAGATTACGTAAAGAGATGCAGAAATGAAAAGACTATGCATACTGATGCTTGCACTGCTGCCGATTACGGCCGCGGCGCAGGCGGAAAGTGTCCTGAAGAGGGGGACCGGCGCAGTTGCGTCCGGTTCCTCTTTTACTTTTGGACTTTTCCAGGAAATAGCCGCATATGATGACGGAAATATTATATTTATTTCGCCTCTTAGTGCTTCTCTGGCATTGTCCATGACAGCTGTTGGTGCGGATGGAACTACTCAGGAAGAAATGATTTCAGCTCTTGGTCATGATTGTTCAATAAAAGAACTTAATGCATACAATAAGAGTGTTATGGCGATGCTGTCATCCAATTCAGACGGAGTTGTGCTGAATGTAGCTAACTCTTTGTGGATTTCAGATCGGTTTCCGGCAAAGAAGAAATTTATAAAGACTGTAAAGAAAAATTATGCAGCAGAGGCCGCAAATCTAGATTTTTCGGATCCTTCATCTCCGTCTGTCATCAACCGCTGGTGTGCAGATAATACAGCCGGCCGCATCGACAAGATGTTAGATAGGATAGAACCTAACATGGTGATGTATCTGCTCAATGCCCTTTATTTCAAGGGTGACTGGCAGGTACCGTTTGACGGTGAGCGTACACGGGAAGATGTGTTCCATGGCGATGATGCCGACAGCAGGGTGAGGTTTATGCACAATACTGAGCATTTTCATTACTATATAGGTGCGGAAGGCTCTATGCTGGAGATGCCGTATGGGGAGGAAGGTGCTTATGTCATGGATGTACTTCTGCCTGGTGAGGGTGTCTCGGTGGATGAATTTGTTTCAGGACTGGATGAGGAAGGACTTGCGGTATTTACAGGTTTGTTACAATTCGGCAAGGTCAAAGTTACAATGCCTTCATTTAAAGCAGAGTATGAGACATCACTCGTCAACTTTCTTAAACATCTTGGAATGAATACAGCCTTCACAGTCTCAGCTGACTTCTCCGGAATATCAAAGGATCCGTTGATGATAAGTGATGTAAGGCAGAAAACATTCATAGAGGTCAATGAGAAAGGGTCTGAAGCTGCTGCTGTGACATCTGTCTCAGTAATGCGCACTACGGCACTTCCTCCGGACTATGCAGTGTTTACAGTAGACCGTCCTTTCGTCTTCCTTATCCGGGAGAGAGCGACCGGAACAGTGCTCTTCCTTGGAATGGTCCGGAATCTTTAAAATATGGCCGGCGGACAGAATTCCGGCCGGCCTTTTAAATCAGTATCTTATGGGAAAGTATATTGGAATAATTCAGAGGTTGCTGAAGAATAAGGTGATGCGCTTTGCCTCCATGCTGGTCATACTGATGTCCATATCATGTGTGATACTCTCATCGTTTAAGGAGTTCCAGCCGTATGGATGGCTGTTCCAGAGTTTTATACATCTGGCTTCACTGCTCTTCCTCATAGAGTACGTCCTCAGGATTTATTCGGCACCGGCGCTTAATCCGGAGCTGCCCGCATACAGGAGCCGTCTCAGGTATATCTTCTCATTTTACGGTATTGTGGATTTTGTGGCTGTAATTCCTTTTGTGATGACCTACTTCTATTGGGATACGGAGACAGTCCACATCATCATTCTTCCGTATGTTTTCATCGTCTTCAAACTGATACGTTACTCAACAGCCTTTCAGCTTATACTCAAGGTGATGAAGAGTGTCCGCTCGGAACTGTTGACGGCATTCACCGCCTGTCTTATCATCATCTGCTTTTCGGCCATACTGGTATACTTCGTGGAGAAAGGTGCCCAGCCCGAAGTGTTCAAGAACATCGGCGACAGCATGTGGTGGGCTGTAATCACCTTCACTACAGTCGGATACGGAGACATTTATCCTGTTACTCCCATCGGCCGCATTCTCTGTGCTTTCATCAGTTTCGTGGGAATAGCCATGCTGGCCATCCCCACCGGTATCATAAGTTCGGCGTTCATCGCTTCGATGAAGGACAAACTTTCGAAAAAGAACTGAAATTATTTCACCCAGACTTCGATGGCGGTCCGGGAGGCGCCGTTGAGCAGCTTGCCGCTCTGCCAGTCGAGTGCGGGATACTCTTTTCTGAGCTGGGCAGCGGAGTTGGTGATGCCGCTGCCGCCGGAGGTGGCGAAGGGGATGACGGTCTTGCCTGAGAAGTCGTAGGTCTCTAAAAAGGTGTTCACGGCACGGGGCGCGAGGTTCCACCAGATAGGGTAGCCGATGTAGATTACGTCATAGCTGCCGGCGTTCTGCAGGTCTGCCTTGATGGCGGGGCGGGACTTGGAGTCGTTCATTTCCTTAGTGCTGCGGGATGTCTTGTCGGTCCAGTCGAGGTCGGCGGCAGTGTATTCCTGTACGGGAGTGATTTCGTAAAGGTCTCCGCCGGTGACTTCTGCAATAAGTTTTGCAACCCTCTCAGTAGTTCCGGTGGCTGAGAAGTAGGCCACGAGTGTCTTTTTACTGTTCATAACTTGCTGATTCTGTGCAGTGGCCGTCAGGCATACCGCCAGGGCCGCCGCAATGGTTGGAATAATACGTTTCATATTCGATGGATAATTTTTCTGCAAAGTTACATTCCGTGCCCGTACCGTCCGCAACCCGGATTACAGAATAATCTCCCAATTTTACTTTATGACTCCAGAAACTCCCGGAGGGCCGTGCCTCCGTCGATTGAGGGGCAGTATTCCTCCAGCACATTGAACTGCGGAGAGCGGCCGTAGATGGCGATGCCGTCCTTGAGAGTGTTGAGTACGCAGACATCTCCGGCGATACCGCAGACATCCACCACTTCGATATCCAGGCGGTAGAGCAGGAAATCTATGTGGCGGGCCGAACAGAGGTTCTTGAAGATGGAGTACTCCTCGAAATTTTTCTTCTCGCCCTTGCGGAACATCTTCACCTCACCCTGAGTATTGTACACGGCGTCCATAATCGGCTGATAGACGGCAGCACCAATGGTATTCACCACGCAGTGCATCGGCCACTGCCCTCCATTCTCGTAGAACGAGCAGTGTCGGTAGGGATGCTGGTCCATGGTTATCAGCTTGCAGATGTATTCCCCGTCGGTCCTGAGGATGTAGTCGGCAAGAGCGTCCATTTTTTCCTTTGCACCTTCCACCTTCAGGCTTCCGCTTATGAAGTCTATCTGCGGGTCTACGATCATTAACAGCTTTCTCATATCATTTTCATTTAAAAGTTCCAAACAGCATTTTATTCTTCAAAACCCGTGCCCGCTCCTTCCGTATTCACGTCGACAACTGAATTATCCGCGCTGTCTCCACCGCTGAGGTATTCCTTGACCATTTCCAGGATACGCTCCCCGTATTTTTCCGCGCCGGCCTTGCCGAAATACGGGACCCGCAGCAGCGACGGCAGGTCCTGCGGCAGTAGGTTGCTGATGCCGAGAAGGGCCTTCTGCTGAAGGACGACGTACGCAGGGACATTCCTTGCAGTTGCCTCCGAGCGGCGCCAGGCCACCAAGGCGCTGAACAACCTGGGATGCAGGATATCCGCCGGAACCTCCACCTTCTGCTCCTTCGTCTTCTTATTTTCCTCTGAGGTGGACTTTGCCTTTTTAGGTGCGGGACCGGGCCCTTCTATTGACAACAGGTCCTTCTTGCGGAGATAGGCGCAGGTCTCGAAGCCGGTGCCTGCGGTAAATTCCAGGAGGGCGGTCCGGAGGCGGAGACTGTCGTAAAATTCCTCCATGCTCTGGCTCAGCAGCTTTTCTATCTCCTTGTTGTCCGAACTCAGGCGGGAATCGGGGTTGAATATCTCTCCGAGAGCCTCGAGTTTCTCCCTGAAGTACTCAGCGCCGGAGCGGATTCTCTCCTGCAGGACGGAGCTGGAGGCATAGCCGTCGGGAGTACTTTCCACCATCCGGGTGTACTGGGGGCGGAATTTCAGGGCAACTTCCGTCACCTCTGCGGCAAAATGCTCCAGAGCCTCCCGGTGTCCGGCTATCTGCTTGGGATAGAGCTTCTGGAGGTGCTCTTCAGCTGTCCGGATGTATTTTCTCAGAGGTTTCTCTATCCCGGAAAAATCAAAGAGGTCCGTCAGCAGGTCGAGGAAATACTGCCGCCGGAGCGTCCCTATGCGTTCCGCATCCGGTTCGGTGAGCTTGCTCTGCCGGGTAAAATCCTCCACGGCACTGTCGCTTATGACCGTCCGGGAGGCGAGGGGAGAGCTCAGCACCAGGCCTTCGAGGGTCCGGCAGCGGCTCAGGGCCACATAGGTCTGGCCGTGGGCAAATGCGGCGCGGGCATCGATGATGGCCCGGTCAAAAGTCAAGCCCTGGCTCTTGTGTATCGTGATGGCCCAGGCCGGCTTCAGCGGATACTGGCGGAAGGTGCCCTCGACCTCCTCGCGGATCTCCCGGGTGTCCTCGTCCAGGACGTAGCGGGCATTGCTCCATGTCTCCTGATGAATGGTGTACGTGGCTCCGCTGTCGCGGCACTGCACTTCGATCATGTCTTCCGAGATATCCGTAACCTCACCTATCGTGCCGTTGACGTAGCGGTGCTCGCCGGAGGTATCGTTCTTGACGAACATTACCTGCGCTCCTTTCTTTAAGGTCAGGGTCTCGTCGGCGGGGTAGGCATAGTCGGGGAACTTGCCTTCGATGACGGCCTGGAAAGAGTAGGAGGGCCCCGCGAGCAGGTCCATCTCCCGGTCGTTGATGCGCTGGGCCTGGAGGTTATGGGTCACCAGGTGGATATAGCCGTCTTCTTCCTTGGGATGAAAATCGGGGATGTACCGCTCGTTCAGGGCCTTCAGCACATCCTTCCCGCAGCGGCCGTCCCGGATGCTGTTGAGCAGGTCCAGGAAGCGGCTGTCGCTCTGGCGGTAGACCTTCTTGAGCTCCACGGTGCAGAATTCGGTTTTGCGGAGAGCAGTGCTGGAAAAGAAATAAGGGGTGTCGTAGTACGTTCTAAGCATTTCCCACTCCTCGTCCTTCACTACAGGCGCGAGCTGCTGCAGGTCCCCGATCATCAGCAGCTGCACACCGCCGAACGGCTTGCTGCGGTCCCTGAAACGCCTCAGAACACTGTCCACAGAGTCCAGCAGGTCGGCGCGCACCATGCTTATCTCGTCTATCACCAGCAGGTCCATGCTCCGGATGATGTTCTTCTTCTCGCGGCTGAAACGGAAATACCTTGCCGCCTGAGCTCCGCCGCCGGCAGTAAACGATGTATCAGGAATATATGGTGCGAAAGGCAGTTGGAAAAACGAGTGCAGCGTCATACCGCCCGCATTGATGGCCGCAATCCCCGTAGGCGCCAGCACCACCATACGCTTCGTACCCTCGTCCCTCAGCCTTTTCAGAAAAGTCGTCTTGCCCGTCCCCGCCTTACCGGTCAGAAACACATGAACCCCCGTCCTCTCAACCAGCTCCCACGCCAGTCCCAGCTCTCTGTTCTCTTCCATTCTCTCAGTGTTTTAAAGTTAGGCTGGTAAAGTTATGGAAAAAATTTGGGAATGTAAATATTTTTCTATCTTTGCAGCCGCATTCGGGAAACAGGCGACGCTCAGTACCTAAAAGAGTACAACAAGGCGTGCGAGCCCATCCGAATGACTCCGGGTCCGGTAGCTCAGCTGGATAGAGCAACAGCCTTCTAAGCTGTGGGTCTTGGGTTCGAATCCCAACCGGATCACAGACGCAACAAGCAGGATGCGCCCGACCTTAAGGTTGGGCGTTTTTTTGTGCCGGAAGGGCACTCCGGAAGCTTGCTTACGGAATGTTCTTGCGGTGCAAAAAATCCGGGCAAAGCCCGGCACATCCTGCGTCCCCCGGCGTATGTAAGATCGCCCGCGGCGCAGGGTCAGGGAAAAAGCCGCCCCGCGCGGCTTAATCCCAACCAAATAACCATTCAACATCCCCAACCTCGACATCCCAAAACAGTCTGTTACACTCAGCTCCACATATCCCAATGTCTCATAGAAACTTACACGAATTACGCGATTTACAGACTGAAGACTTTCACTGCGTGTCTGTTATCCCGCTATTCGCATACATTGCTATATGACAGCATTTTACACGGAATCATCGGATAACAGACTCATCCTGGAGAAAATATGCTGACCGCAGACTACCCCAGCCACAGCACCTTCCAGGCGCATTTGAAGAAATACACGCCTCAGGCGTACCGTTCTGTCTGTTGTCCGCATGATTCCGTAATCGTTTGTTTTCCAGCGAAATGTTCAAAACGGTCAACTACAGACTTAAAAATTCACCTTGCGCGGCTTAATCTCAACCCCTTATTTAAGTAGTTCAAAGTAATGGCAGTCTATGAATTCTCCGTTTTTAAAGCACGCTTTTTCATGAATCCCGCATTTCCTGAACCCATTCTTTTCCAGCACTTTCATTGAAGCCGGATTGTTTGCGTATACATTAGCGTAGATACGTATTGCATCGGTATTAAGGAAGTAATCGTCTATGGTATGTCGCAGCACGGCGGTCATTATTCCTCTGTTCCAGTAACATTCTGCGAGCCAGTAACCTAGTTCGGCATTATAGCACTCCACATCTGTTCCACGAATAAAAAAACTGAAACTGGCATATCCCTTTTGCCGCACTTCTTCCGGTGAGCGGCCGCAGAGGAACAGCGGATTGGACGATACATAGAGGAAATTCCTGCGATTATAGTCGATAATGTACAGACTGTGGTTCGTATTGCGCGCCAAGGCATTGGCCATAGCCACACAGATATCAGTCCGGACATAGTCACTCTCCGGAATCTTCATGGCCGTACTTATCGGGCGGAAAAAATTACCTGTATCGTTCTGCTGCATCTTGATTACCTTTCCAGAATCCACGCAAAGTCGGCATCACGGTCTGCTGCACAGGAGGCAGTCAGGATGGCGGCCAGTATGATGGCGGATGTGGGCTTCATATTTTCAAATATTTAAGTATTGTTCCTGATATAGTCGATGACGGTAAATCTCTTCTTGGCGGCCGGAGCCCCGGGGACGGTCTCCAACGTATGGACCGACAGCGGCTTGCCGTCGATGACCTGGCGGGATAGGAATGCCGCGATGTCGTAGAGGTTGCGGCTCATGGGGAGGGAGGCTATCTCGTGTCCGGCATTGTCTATCTCGTAAAAATGACAGGGGGAGTCCAGGGATTCGAGGTTCCGGGCTATGGTCTCCGAGCCCCAGAGGCCGCCGAGGAAGGGAAGGTGGGCCTTGCGGAAGGGGACGATGCCGTCGGCATTGCCGTGGAAGAGCATGACGGGGCAGGGGAGGGTCTGCCAGTGCAGCTTCTGCTTGTCGGAGATTGCTCCTGCGAAGGATATCACCCCCGCGTAGCGGAATCCCTCCGGGAGGCGGGCCGCCAGGCTGTGGCTGTTGCAGCGGTAGTACTCGGCCTGCAGGACGGTGATGGCCCCGGCGCTGGAGCCGCTGATGACAATTTTCTCAGGGTCAATGCCCCAGGCCTCCCGCTGCTGCGCGATGTACCGCGTCGCGTCGTACAGGTCCACTACGGCTGTGTCAATGGCAGACTGGAGGATATTCATGAAATCGACGGGGGAGGGCCGTCCGTCGAAGGTTATCCGGCCCAGCATGGTGCGGTAGTCTATTGAGGCGACCGTGCAGCCGTGGCGGGCCAGAAACTCGAAATAAGGCACGAACATTTCGGAGTACCTTTCACCGAACCTGAAGCCTCCGCCGAAAACGAAGACAACTACGGGTGAGGCACATGAGTCCGCTCCGGGCACGAAATACCGGTCGAGCCGCAACGTGTCGGCGCCCTTGACGGCAAAGACCTCGGTCACTTTCCGGATTTCCGGAAGTCCTCCGGCGGAAACATGCTCCAGCATTTCCAGCCGGTCAAGACTTCTGACGGCGGATGCGGCCTCTTCGTACGGATGGGTATCGGTATCTGAGGATGAGGAGGTTCCGCGGCAGCCGGTCAGCGCCGAAAGAGTCAGGACGGTGGAGATGAGTACTGCCGGTATGCGGATGAAGGGGGTTGTCATTTTCATATTTTAGATGGCTTCTGAACGCAAATATAGGAAAATTTATAGTGCATGAGTAAAGGCATGATGTGGGAAATCCGATAAATGCTATCTTTGCGCGGTTATTTTGAAAACAGAAAATGGAAAGCTTTATCTTCTTAGGGATGAACCTGAACATGTGGCTTGTGCTGCTTACAATCCTGGTGGTCTTCGGGTTGATGTTATTTACGAAATTGCCCGGCGACTACGTGTTCATGGGAAGCCTGGTGGTCTTTGCCGTCACCGGCGTACTGCCTGTGAAAGATGCGCTCAGCAGCTTCGGCTCTGAGTCGGTGGTCATGACGGGCACGCTGTTCGTCATAATAGCCGGACTGGTGTATTCCGGTGTGCTGCAATGGATTGTCAAGTATTGTCTGGGGACGCCAAAGACCTATAGCAAAGCCCTCCTGAGGCTGATGCTGCCGGTCTCCATGATGAGTTCGATGCTCAGTAATACGACTGTAGTGGCACTGTTCCTGAAGGCCGTGCAGATGTGGGCGAAACGGCTCAATATCGCACCCTCCAAGCTCCTGATACCGTTAAGCTACGCCTCGGGACTGGGCGGCATACTCACCCTGATCGGCTCACCTACCAACTTAGTAATCGCCGGTTTCTATGCCGACGACACCGGCCAGTCGCTCGGACTTTTCACACCTACCGTCGTCGGACTGCTCTGTCTGGCTGTCGGCATCCTGTCCATGCTTGCGCTGAGCCGTCTGCTGCCTGTGCGGAAGTCTCAGTAGGACGCTTTGGAGAACGTATCAGACTATACGGTGGAGCTCATGGTTCCCACGGAGTGTCCCCATGTCGGCAAGACTGTGGAGGAAGCGGGACTGTACAATGTGGAGGGCGGTCATATCATCGAGATTATCCGCTTTGACCATGAGATTATATCGCCCGTAAGCAAGGACGAATTTATCTTCGGAGGCGACCGCCTGATATTCTCCGGGGACGTGGCGCGTATCCTGGAACTGAAGAAAACCCATCAGCTGGTCAATGCCACGCATCATGTGTTCAGCCTGAAGGAAGTGGAGGGCAACCGCCGCCTGCAGATGGCCAACGTGAAATTCACCAGTTCCCTTGTCGGAAAGAGGATGAGGGATACGGACTTCGAGGAGAGCAATGATGTAGTGGTGGTGGCCGTCGCAAGGGAAGGCGAGCGTATCCAGGACAGTCCGCGGGAAGTGGTTCTGGAAAAAGGAGACACCCTGCTGCTGGAATACAGCCCCTCCTTCCTGAAGCGTCAGGAAGGCTACGCCTCCGACCTGCAGCTCTTCGACTCTGAAAAGGTGCCGAACATCGGGAGCAAGACCGTACTCTCCGCCCTGATAATGCTCGCGATGATACTGCTGTCGTCGTTCAATGTGCTTCCGCTGATGTCCTCCTGCTTCCTGGCTGCGTTCGCCATGATCATCACCCGCTGCTGCAGCATCAAACAGGCCAGGGACAGTATCGACTGGAGCATCCTGATGATATTCGCCGGCTCGGTCTGCATGGGTATGGCGATTGAAAGGGTTGGGCTGGCGAAACTGCTGGCTGACAACCTGCTCGCACTGGCGGGCAACAGTCCGTTCTGGGTGCTGACGTGCATCTGCGTATGCGGTGTGGTGCTGTCGGAGTTCGTCAGCAATACGGCCGCTGCCGCCATCCTGTATCCCGTAGCATACGAGACAGCACTGGTAATGGACGTCAATCCGCTGACATTCTGCATCGGACTGCTCATCTCCGTCAGCCTGTGCTTCGCCTCGCCGATCGGTTCGCCTACCCACATGCTGGTCTACGGCCCGGGCGGTTACCGGTTCTCGGACTTCATGCGCATAGGTATCTTCATGAATATCATAATGCTGATAGCGACGCTGGTATTCACTCCGCTGGTATTCCCGTTCTAGAAATTCAGTCCGGAAATCATCGGCTTGTGCATTCCTGTTTTATTATGCGCAGGGCCTTGATGGCGGCTGGGAAGCCGATGTAGGGCAGGCACTGGATGACGGCGGCGGTCAGGATTTCGGGAGAGTTGCCGGCGGTGATGTTGCCGTGATAGTGGGAGTGGAGCTGGCTCTCGGCTTCCAGGGTGGTCAGGACGCAGTAGCCGAGCAGTTCGCGGGTCCGCAGGTCGAGTGCGCCGCGGCTGTAGATATCGCCGAAGAAATAGTCCGTGAGGAACCGCTCCACGTCCTTGCCCATATCGCCGGGCACACCTTCCATCACCGAGGCGATGCCGCCCGGATAGTGCTTGTCCTGAATGGCTTTGCCCGCCTCGTGGCGCGTTTCCTCCGTCACCGTGCCCTGCTTTTCCAGAGGCAGGGAGATACCCCGCTCCGTAAATACTTCATTGACCGTCGCCACGGCATTCAGCATCCTCGGAAAGCCGATGAACGGGGCGGTGAGATACATCACCTCGCGCAGCTCCTCGGGGGTAACACCTACATTGAGTGCCGCTCCGGCATGGGCCTTCAGCTGAGGGAGCGTCTGCATCGTGGCGAGGGTGATGCAGGTGATCATTTCCCTCTGCTTCAGAGTCAGATCACCCGTCTGAAATACATCGCCGAAGATGAACTTCTGAAGGATATCCATCATTTCCGGGTCCGTGCCCTGCCCGGTCAGGGCCTCGCCGCCGAACAGGGTGCGGTAATTCTGTTTGCATACTTCGATTCTGTCCATATTGTCCTCTGTTTGTGCCGTCGCGGACAGGCTGCATACCAGTGCGGCGGCGGTTATTACGATTGCTTTCCTCATGGTTATTCTCTTTTATCAGATGCAAAATTACGCCGGAACAAGGCGGAATGCCGTAACTATAAATGGGGGAAGCGTACCATTTTCACTGAATTTGCTTTATTTTGTACCGTCTGAAGTCCCGTAATTGCCAAACAGCTTTTCCGAATTCTTCCATAGAAACATATCCGCATATCCGGCAAGATTCTCATCAGAACCCAACGTCCGCTTCAGCCTTTGTAGTTTAGCTTTCAGCACGGTTGGCAACGCCAATACCTCGTAGAGCAAGTTATTCTTAGAGTGTCCTAATTATTCTCCCAGTCGAACATATTCTTCATCGGTCACGGGCTCCAGCCACTCGTTGGATGTATTTTCTCCGGGAACCTCAAAGGCAAGGTGCGCGAACCAACTGTCAGCCGCCGCTCCGTGCCAGTGCTTCACATTCGCCGGGATGTGGATGACATCGCCCGGAAGCATCTGCACGGCAGGCTTGCCTTCCTCCTGATACCAGCCCTTGCCCGCCACGCAGACCAGCATCTGTCCGCCGCCTTTAGTCGCATGGTGAATGTGCCAGTTGTTGCGGCATCCCGGCTCGAAAGTGACATTGCTGAAAGGTATCTGCTCCTTGGATATCGGAGCCAGATAGCTGTTGCCGATAAAATACTTGGCGTATGCGGTGTTCGGCTCGCCGATGGGGAATATCATTTCCCGCTGGAAAGCGGCCTTTCCCTCCGCTTCTGTCGTCTGTGTAATCTTTTCCTGTGCCATAATTCCTTGAATATTAATCATTGTTGCTGCGAATAATAAAAACAGTATCCTTTTCATGTGTTGAATATATTATTTTATAAAGTTGTTAATCCGGTTGGCAGGGTTGAGCGGTGTCTGGTCTATTAGTTCCAACGATTTGACCATGTGCAGCGTCCCCTGCTTGTATTTCTGGAAATGCGCGGAAGCGATGTGCTTGTCGTATGCCTTCCGGCTCGCGTATGTTTCAAGAATGGTTATCCTGCAGGAGTTCTCTTTCTCGGCAACGGCATACATCGTCAGCACGCCCGGTTCGGTACGCAGGGAGACTTCGCCCACCTCGGTCACATATTCTATATATTCATCGAGGGACTCCGGATAGACTTCGATTTTCGACAGGCGCACGATGCCGTCGGCAGCCATCGGTTCCTTGGCGCACATGCCCGGCTGCTGGGATGAATGTGTGTTTCTCTCTGTCCCGCCGCATGAAAGCAGTCCGAACATAAATAATAATGCGGCTAATAGATTCCGGACCATTACTCTGCTCCTAATTCTCCCAGCCATTCCGGGATGCGTGCAGCCATATTGCCCAGCGTGCTTGATGTGAGCAACAGCATCAATGGGATTTTTCATATATGCCTCCTTTCTATAAACTTGTCAATATCGGATTTTCTTGATAATCTTTGCCGGGACTCCACCGACCACTACATCGGCCGGTACATCTTTAGTTACGACAGCTCCAGCAGCCACGACCGCATTGTCGCCGATGGTCACGCCCTGCAGGATAGTCGAGTTTGAGCCGACCCACACATTCTTGCCCAACACAATCGGTGCTGGATAAGTGTTCTTGCGGTCTTCGGGCGACAAACCGTGGTTCAGAGTGGCGAACACGACATTGTGTCCTATCTGACATCCGTCGCCAATGACAACGCCGCCATGATCCTGAAAATGGCAACAGGCATTGATAAAGACATTCTCACCGACGGTGATGTTCTTACCGAAGTCCGTATAGAACGGTGGAAAAACACGCAGCGATGAAGGCACCTCATAGCCGAACAACTCCGAAAGGAGTGTGCGTACTTCTGCCGGGGTGTGATAAGCCGTATTCAACCGGAAAGTGATACGACGTGCGGCATTGCTCATCTCGTCCATGAACAGATGTATTTCCTCGGTACTAAGAGCATGTCCTGTCTTTACATAGTCTTTGAATTCATTGATTGTCATATTGTTGCATTTTAATGATTGCTTTAGTATCAACTTATTATTTTCCCATCGTTTCCTTCACTTTCGCCAATAGGTTAGGAATGTCCAGATGCTGCGGGCACTTCGTCAGACATTCGCCGCAGGCTACGCACGAGGATGCCGGGTCGCCGCGCTGGACGGGCGACATCGAGACGGTGTAATCCGCCATTGCCCTTTCTTTGTTTTTGTGCAGGATGTAGTTGTTGTACACGTAGGCGAAGATGTAGCCGATGGCGACATTGTGCGGACAGGGGATGCACTGGTAGCAGCCCGTGCAGTCGATGTGGCCCGGTGCGTGGCGGTAGGCATAGATGGCAGCTCCCAACGCCTCGCGCTCGGCAGGGGTGAGCATGTTGGGGCGGGCTTTGGCGGCGTACTTCAGGTTCTCCTCCACATCCGCCATGCTGCCCATGCCGCTCACTGCCACGCTGACTTCGGGGATGTCCCACAGGTAGTCCAACGCCCATTCCGTGTCGGGCTTACGGATGCCCGTGGAGGCAAGCTCGTCGCGCATCACCTGCGGCAGATTGGCGAGGAATCCCGTGCGTACGGGCTTCATTACCGCCAGTCCCATGCCGTTGGCAGCGGCAAATTTCGGGCCGAGCACGCCCGCCTCGTATTCGTAATCCAGGTAGTTGTGCTGGATGAGGCAGAAGTCCCAGGCGGGCGTGTATTCCACCACCTGCTTGAACAGTTGCAGGCTGTCGTGGAAGGAGAAGCCCATGAAGCGTATCTTGCCCTGCGCTTTCAGCCGCTCCATCTTCTCGATGAGCTTGTAGGGCAGCACGTAGTCTTTCCACGCGCGGTGCATGATCATGTGGATATGGTAGAAGTCGATGACGTCTGTGCCGATGGTGCGGCGCGACTGGTCGAAGAACTTCTCGAAGTCATCCGCCGACTGCATCTCCCACCACGGCATCTTGGACGTGACATATACCCGGTCGCGCCAGCCCCCGGCAAGGGCTTTGCCCACCGCCTGCTCGCTCTCGCCGCCGAGATAGACGCGCCCCGTATCTATGTAGTTCACGCCGCCCTCAATGGCACGGCGCACCATCGGCGTGGTCTGGTCGAAATCCACGTGCCCGTTCTTCATCGGCAGGCGCAGCATCCCGAAGCCCAGTGCCGATACGTTCACACCCGTGCGTCCCATCGGGCGGTACTGCATCTGCGGATTGTAATTGAGAATGTCTTTCGACATCTCTTCCCTCGCCACTTGCCTTTCGGCTTCCTGCGCAATGACTTTCGGGCCGCCCACCGCTCCTACGGCTGCGGCGAGAAGACCACTTTTTATAAAATCGCGTCTGTCCATATTCTTACTTTTTATTTAGCCAAACCTCTCACCATGTCGGACAGCCCTTTTAGAATTTCAACTTCGTTAGCCTCCAAGGGTATGGAAGTCTCTCCGTAGATGAAACAGCGCAAGAGTTGCTGCGGCGTAACGTGGTGGCGGTCAGCGATGAAGCACACCGCCTCGTCCGCGCACAAATTTTCAGGTAATGCTGTTTTCTGCTCCATGCTGTTCTTCTCGTTTTTATCCGATGCAAAATTACACCGGAACAATGCGTAATGCCGTAACCATAAATGGGGGAAGCGTACCATTTTTACGGAAATTGCATTCTGCGTAACCTATTGTCCGTGAAATGCTCTATCTTTGTATTACTTTAACAGGCAGAGCAATGAGCAAGATACTGAAAGTAAGGAACGTCAACGACTATGCCCGCTACGTTGGATGCGTAGAGCAGCATCCGTTGGTCAGCGTCATTGACTATGCCGAGGTGTCGCCCGTGCGCCACAGCCTGAATGATTACGGCGTGTACGGCATCTTCTTCCACGACGAGGCGGAGATAGACCTGGCATACGGCTGCGGCAAGTATGATTACAAGAAGGGTACGGTCATCTGCGTGGCTCCCGGACAGGTGGGTGGCAAGGAGGACAATGGGGAGGAGGTGATGCTGACGGGCTGGGCGCTGCTTTTCCACCCGGACCTGCTGCACGGCTTCCCGCTTGAAAAGCGCATCCGGGAGTATTCCTTCTTCGATTACCGTATCAACGAGGCCCTGCACATGACCGAAGAGGAGCACGACATCCTGGCCTCCCTGATGCGTCAGGTACGCGAGGAACTGGGCAAGAAGCCGGACGAACTTCAGCGGGCCATCCTCGTGGGCTACATCGAACTGGCTCTCAACTTCTGCCAGCGGTTCTACAACCGCCAGTTCGTCACCCGGAAAATAGAGAACTCCGACATCCTCGTCCGCTTCGACCGCCTGCTCCGCGACTATTTCGAAGACAGCCTCCAGTATACCATTGGCCTGCCCACAGTGCAGTATTGCGCCGACAAACTCTGCATGTCGCCCAACTATTTCGGCGATGTCATCAAGAAAACCACCGGAGACACGGCGAGCAACCACATCCGCCAGTTCGTCATCCAGCTTGCCAAGAACGGGCTGGCGGCAGGGGAAACCGTCTCCCAAGTATCCGACCGCCTCGGCTTCGAATACCCCCAGCATTTCAGCCGGATGTTCAAGAAGCAGGAGGGGGTTACGCCGTCGGAGTTCTGCCAGCGACTGCGGAACTGACAGATTACAGGTTGACGACCGTAATGTAATTCATATCATTTTCTTGGATTTATGGAAAACATTATCAGAAAGATAAGAACGTATTATCCGGTTTCGGACGAAGCACTGGAGGCGTTGGGGTGTTCTCTCATGTACCAGCCATGCACATGCTCCTGCACTCAAGCTGCATACCACAATAATAATACCGGTCGTATAGAGTATGTTCCCCAGTCCGGTCAGCGGTGACAATATGCCTCCGAACAGGAATATCAGAAATCCGAGCACGGCCGATGCATTGCCCGAATTGCCGCGCTCCTGATCAAGAGCCAGTGTAGTGGAGCTTGGTAATATAAGTCCCAGAAACAGAAGGAAGATGAACAGACAGATTTCTACTATTGCCACATGGGCATTTCCCATCAGCACGCCTGCTGCCAGCAGACTGACTCCTCCGAAACCTACAGCCCCGGCTTTCAGAGCTTGTTCTGCAGTGCGGAAGAACGGAACAGTAAGGCTTCCCAGCATTATTGCCAAGGCGTTAGCCCCGAAACATAAGCTGTATGCCATGGGCGAGAGCCTGTAATGTTCCTGAAAGATAAAGGGAGATGCGGCGATGTATGCAAACATCACGCCCATGGCAAATGCCTGCGTCAGCACATAACCTATAAAGCGTTTGTTGCGGAGTACAGGCATGTAATAGAGGAATGAAGACAGTACATCTGAGCATATTCTCCGCTCTCTCGGAAGCGATTCCTTGAAGAAACACAATGCTGCGATCAATGAGAGCCCGATGGCAAGCAGAATCCAGAAGATACCTTTCCAGTCGGTCGTTTCCAACAACAGTCCGCCAAGCACCGGAGCGCAAATTGGGGCCAGGCCCTGAACGCTGCTCAGCAAGGCATAAAAACGGGTCAATTCCCGCCCTTCATAAAGATCTGTCGCTATGGACTTGGAGATGACTACGCCACCGGCTCCAGCGATGCCCTGCAACAGGCGGAAAAAGATAAACCAATGTATATCCGGTGCATACAGACATCCTGCCGTTGCTATGCAGAACAGAACCAGCGAAGCCAGCATTGTCATTTTGCGTCCATACCTGTCGCTTAATGGACCGATTACCAGCTGGCCTACGGCGAGTCCGACCATGCTGAAAGTCAAGCTCAGCTGAACATACGATGCTGTAGTATGGAAATACCCGCCCAGAGCCGGCAATGCAGGAAGATAAAAATCTGTTACGAAAGGACCAAATGCGGCGATGATACCGACTACTGTGAGGAGATAGAGGTCTGAATTTCTTGTTTGAGTTACCATTGTCAGTCATACTGTTTATCGGGCGCAAAGTTCGCCACTTTTACCGGATGCATTTCGCTCCATCCCAAGCTGAAATCGTCCAGTTAGTGATTATATTTGCGTCATGAATTCCACATCATTGTTTTATATCACTCCTGAGATAAACGAATTGTCCTGTTTGTTCCCACCAGACGAAGCGCAGCGCACCCCTGTCGGTTATGTTCATTTCGTGCTGGTGCTGCAAGGTGATGCCTTGGTGAAAATTGACAGCCATACCCTCCGGCTTCGCAAAGGCACTTTTCTTTTCCTCCTCCCTCAGATGCTGCTGCGCGGCATGTCGAGCTCTGAAGATTTCAAATATGAATACCTTCGCTTCGGATTCGACTATTTGTCTGATTTCCCCTTGTTGCTGAAAGCGGAGATATCTGACAACGCTGTCAATACTCCTCAGCGCCTGCTGGATGCGGATACATTTGAATTGGCAAACCGCTATTTCGATTTCATCCGCGAATGCCACGCCAGGCATACATCCGTACAAGCGGATACCACAAAAGGGCTGCTTTTCTCGTTTATAGTCGAATTTGGCCGCCTCTATGGCAGCTGCCCCATTTCCGATGCCGCATCCCGTCCTGACGAGTTGACGGACCGCTTCTTCAGTCTCCTGCATACTTATTATCGGGAAGAGCACAGGGCGGCTTTTTATGCCGACCGCCTCTGCGTATCGGACAAACACCTGATGCGGACCATAAAAATGCGGACTGGCAGTACGTTTCATTTCTGGTTATCGGACTTCCTGATACGCGAAGCCAAACTCCAATTGCGATCCACCAGCAAAACTATCTCACAGATAGCGGAGGAACTGTATTTCCCCAATTCTTCCTTTTTCGCACGGTTCTTCCGGAAGCATACCGGTGTCTCGCCTTTACAGTTCAGGAAAGAAGGAGCAGCTTTTTAAAATTGTACTACGGATGGTCAGACGGCCTTGCCAATCAATTTTTATTGGCAGTGACATCAGTACATTTTGCCTAATTATCGGCAGTCTAAATTTATTTACTTTTTATCGCGAATAGTAGCGATGCCTGTATAGAAGAGGATTGTCCGTAGAAATTAAGGATGGTAAGCCATATTTCCGAATGATTTGATGTCAAATTACCGAACAAATCAACGCCGAATTACCGAATTTTCAAAAAAAGTTGCTACTTTTGTACTCCAAACAGTTAGGTTATGGATGGTTACAAGCATAGGATAATGGACAGTCTGCTGGCTAAAAAGCTACAGGCTAAAGGAGCAGTACTCATAGAAGGCCCGAAGTGGTGCGGAAAGACCACGACTGCGGAAGAGATAGCGGCGAGCAAGGTGCTGCTGGCAAAGACAGACGCGAAGGAGCAGTTCAAGCGTTTGTTGGAGATAGACAGCGATGCGGCTCTGTCAGGTGAGGCACCGATGCTGATAGACGAATGGCAGACGGTGCCGAAACTGTGGGATGCCGTGCGTTATACCGTTGACCACCGCCGGAAGATGGGCCAGTTCATTCTGACCGGATCCGCAGTCCCCGACAAAGATGCGGAGAAAGAAAGGGAGCATTCAGGTACGGGACGCTTCGCATGGCTCACTATGCGTCCGATGACCCTGTCCGAGTCCGGCGAATCAAATGGCAGCGTCAGTCTTGCCGATCTGTTCACAGCCCCGGGAAAGTTACTTGAAAGGAACAGTCTTAAATTGCAGGACATTGCTTTTCTGATATGTCGTGGCGGCTGGCCGATGGCCGTAGGGCTTCCTGAAGAAGCGGCCTTGGAACAGGCATTCGATTATTACGACGCCGTGACGAAAGAGGATGTTACGAGAGTGGACGGTGTAAAACGTGCTTCTGAGAGAGTACGGCGTCTGATGCGGGCATATGCGCGTCATCAGGGCACACAGGCGTCGATAGCCACGCTGCGTGAGGATTTGAAAAACAACGACACCGCAACGCTGGACGACGACACCATCGTTTCATATCTTGAAGCCTTGAGAAAGATTTTCGTAGTGGAAGACATGCAGGCGTGGAACCCCAATCTTCGTTCGAAGACAGCCATCCGTACTGCCGATACCCGGTATTTCGTAGATCCGTCGATTGCGACAGCTGCGTTGGGAATGGGGCCGGCAGACCTTGTGAATGACCTGAACACCATGGGATTTTTCTTTGAGACTATGTGTGTGAGGGATTTGAGGGTATATGCCGAAGCATTGAACGGCAAGGTATACCATTACCGGGACAAGAGCGGGCTGGAATGCGACGCGGTGGTGCATCTGCGTAACGGACAATACGGACTGATAGAGATAAAGCTTGGCGGTCAATCTTTAATTGACGACGGGGTCAGGACACTCAACTCTCTGGCAGCGCAGGTCGATACCTCACGGATGAAAGCCCCGGCGTTCAAAATGGTACTGACCGCTACGGGCGAATATGCCTACCGGCGTTCGGAGGATGGTATTTACATCGTTCCAGTGGGCTGCCTGAAACTATAGCACACCTATGACCTGATGCTCAGACGGCCTTTCCCATCCTGTATGCCGCCTCCACTGCCGCATGCCCTTCTATTTCCCCCGGGGCATTCACACCTCCGGCGAATACAGAACCAGCGAACCGGGCATTCTCAAAGCATTCGATCCAGCCGCTTAATCCTGTGACGGCGCGTTCTGGAGTCTTGGGGTCCTCCTCGGCGGCCGAACTCAGGAAATAGATGTCCCGGAAATGATAATCCGTGGTGAACAGCGGGTTGGCACGGTCGAGAAGAGTCTTCAGCTGGCCGCTCATCTCATAGTAGTAGATGGGCGTAGCAAAAGCGATGACATCCGCCGCATACATTTTATCCACGATGGCCGGTGCATCGTCTGCGATAACGCATCTCTGAGTTTTCTGGCAGGCCAGACAGCCCGTGCAGAAATGCAGTTCCTTTCCCTTTAATGTAATAGTCTCAACTTCATTGCCGGCCTCAGCCGCACCTTTGGCAAAGGCCTCTGCCAGTGCGTCGGAGTTACTGTTGCGGCGCAGGCTCGATGATATTACCAGTATCTTTTTCATGCTGCAAAGATAGCGGTATATGTTTTAAAACGGATACCTGTTTTACTGGGGTAGGTGACGGTTTTACGGATGAGTGCCGCTGCTGCAAAAAATGGTTAGGTTTTGATGCGGAAATACCAACTTGTTGTGATTGTCCGCCTGAGCGGCCGGCGGTACCTTTGCAGCCGTAAATTCTGTAAAGGCAATAAGTATGAAATTAAGGACAATAGTTCTGACAATCACTGTCTTGACTGCCGCAGGTATGTGGGCGCCGCAAGTCTTGGCCGAAGCATACGCAGCGGCAGATACGTCTGCAAGGCAGGAAAGCAAGTGGACCAAGGCATTTTCCCGTCTGACAGTAGGCGGCTACGGTGAGGCCGTGGGAACATATAATTTCTACAGTGACAATGTTTTCCGATATCAGTTCCCGGACAGTTACCGCGATTCGAAGGGTCATGCACGCTTTGATCTGCCGCACGTGGTAATTATGCTGGGCTATGATTTCGGTAAAGGATGGACATTGGGGACTGAGATTGAATTCGAGCATGGTGGTGTAGAGGCTGCAGTGGAGATGGAGAACGAGGAAGCCGGTGAGTTCGAGAGGGAGATAGAGAGGGGAGGAGAGGTGGCCCTGGAGCAGTTCTGGATACAGAAGGAGTTCATGCCGGAACTCAATCTGAGAATGGGACATATCGTGGTGCCGGTCGGTGCAACCAATAACAAGCATCTGCCGACGGAGTTTTTCACAGCTTATCGTCCCGAGGGCGAGAACACCATCATTCCTTGCACCTGGCACGAAACCGGTATCAGCCTGTGGGGCCGCGCAGGGGACTGGAGATATGAGGTTCAGCTGCTGCCGGGACTTAACTCAGTGTTCTTCAGTAATTCAGAATGGGTCCACGGAGGCTCGGCATCACCCTATGAGTTCAAGCCCGCAAATCATCTTGCCGGAGCGTTCAGAGTGGACAATTACTCGGTAAAGGGTCTGCGGATGAGCCTGAGCGGTTATATCGGCAACAGTTTCAACAATGATATAGTGACTGAGGAGCGTTCCCGCTATGCCGGAGTAAAGGGCATGGTGATGATAGGAGCCTTCGATTTCGAGTATCAGGGACACGGACTTATAGTCAGGGGCAATTACGATTACGGATATCTTAAGGACGCACAGCTGATAGGCGCCTGGAACAGTTCGTCCATGAACAGTACGGAGTCTCCTTACAAGCATACTCTTGTGGGACAGGCCGCAATGGCTGGCGGGGTAGAGGCCGGTTACGACATTTTCTCTGCTGTGAACAAGCTTTCCGGAAAACAGAAATTCTATATCTTCGGACGGTACGAGTATTATGATTCCTATATCCCGGCTCCGGCCACTACAGATTATCCGTGGACGGACAAGCACCGTATCGCTGTGGGTATCAACTATTATCCTATCGACGAGATCGTCATAAAGGCCGAATATTCCCACCGGTTCCTGAAGAGCCAGTATATTGACGAGCCGTCGGTTTCGATAGGCATAGCCTACGCCGGATTTTTCAAATAACAGATACATTAACAAACAAATAACGTAAAGGAAAAATGAAAAAGTTAATCTATTTTGCGGCAGCTGCATTGGTATTTGCCGGCGCCGCATCCTGTGAACAGAACGGAGGAGAGACGGACATCACCAACCCCTACGATGAGCAGTTCGCCAAAATCGCCGACCGCTTTGTCAACGAAACTGTAATTCCTACCTATGAGGCTCTTTCTACATCAACAGCCGAGCTGGAGACTCTGCTGCAGCAGCTCAAGGAAGACAAGTCCCAGGCCACCTTGGAGGCCACCTGCGAGAAATTTCTCGAGGCCCGCGCATGGTGGGAGAAGAGCGAGGCCTTCCTGTTCGGACCGGCTACGGATTTCGGAGTGGACCCTCACATCGACTCATGGCCTCTCGATGTGGACGCCCTCAATATGGCCCTGAGCAATACTGACCAGATCAATGCTATGAACGGCGAGGGCGGCGATCAGTTTGCCGGTGACAATCTCGGCAACACCGTTCTGGGTTTCCATGGCATCGAGTACATCCTTTTTGAAAACGGTGGTCCTAAGAATGTAGCAGATATCAATGAGCTGCATCTCATCTATGCCGCCGCAGTGGCAGGCGACCTGCGCAACCGCTGCTGGCAGATGGAACTCGGCTGGGCCGGTGAAGACGGAGTCGCCGCAGAGCGTCTGGAAAAAGTGGCTGACCAGCTTGAGCTCCCTTACACTGTCAACGGCGGTACTTCCTCATACGGAGACAATATGCTCAATGCCGGCAAGCCCGGAAGTTCCTACAGCAGCATGACCTCGGCTATGGAGGCTATTATCGACGGCTGCAAGACCATCGCAGACGAGGTGGGCACCATGAAGATAGGCAAGCCTTATTCGGGAGAGGACCCCAACTATATCGAGTCTCCCTACAGCCATAAGTCGATTCAGGACTTCTATGACAATATAATCAGCATCCAGAGCGTCTATATGGGCGGCATCGAGGGAAACCGTGACGAGGCCAATTCCCTTCACGGCTTCCTGGCAGAGCACAACAAGGCAGTGGATGATGCGGTGATGGCCGCTATAGACAATGCTCTCGCCAAGATTCAGGCCATGAAAGCTCCTTTCGTCAACAATATCAACGACCCTTCAGCCGGTGAGGCAAGCGAGGCATGCAAGGCTCTCGACGAGGTTCTCGGCCAGGCCAAGGATGCCGTACGCAACGCAGAGTAACAGACTATGAAATTCAGATACCTTTCATTACTGGCAGCCGCAGCCATTGCCTTGACAGCCTGCCATGAAGACCCCAACGGCAAGGATCCTGACAACAACGGAACGGATCCTGATGTTAATCCCGAGATATACGCCGGAGGTCTTCTCGGAACTACATTCAACTCATCTGCATCGGCATTTGAGGACCCTGCTCCTGCCGTAGAAAAAGCCGGTCTCACCGACCGGTTCAAATACGGCGAGTATTTCTTTGAGCGCTCCTATACCCAGACCGCCGAGCCTTTCGACGGTCTCGGTCCGCTCTACATCCGCAATTCCTGTCAGGCCTGCCACCCCGGATACGGTCACGGCAAGCGCATGGAACGCTACCGCTGGGACGACTGGGGCAACGGCTATCTGCTGGTAGTCTATGACAAGAGCAACGATGCTTATCTGTCCTCCCTCACCGGTATGCCTCAGACTGCGGCGGTGGAGCCTTTCAAGGCCCCTCTGGACGAGGACCAGATAACCATCCAGTGGCTCACATACGTGGACGAATGGGGCAACAAGTTTCCGGATGGGGAAACATATGAGCTCATCTATCCGGAAGTGACCATACCGGAGAGCGCTTTCTACGTGCCTATCCAGTCCGGCGGCAAGGACATCCCTCATTCCCAGGTGGGCGTGCGGCTTGAAACCACTATCGGAATCTACGGTACAGGTCTGCTGGACGCCATCCCCGACGATTCCCTGAAGGCCCAGTACGCAAAGGAAGAGGCGATGGGCATCCCTATCAATCCGGCATTTTTCTCCGGAGGCGAGTGGGTGAAGCAGTATTCAAACACTGTTCAGGGTGATGGCGAGCAGCATCCATTCCGCTTTACCTATGCCCTCTCCCGCGGTGCTCTGCAGGATGGTCCCGGAGCCAATGCTATCTGGAACATAACCAATGTCACCCGCAGCGACCGCCGCTACCACTATATGACCGCGGCATACGCCACCACCGCTTCCCAGGATCCCGATGTTCAGAACGGCTTCTATGCCTTCCTGGATAACTTCGAGGCCAAGTATCCCGAAGCCAAGGACAGATGGCGCACCGGTAACGTGGAGGCCGATATCTACAATTTCCTGATGGCCCAGGACCTTCCAGTTGAAATGAGCGATGAAGAGTATACCGACCTGATGATCTGGCACCGCGGTCTGGCCGTACCGGCCGCACGTAACCTTGATGACGAGGATGTACAGCGCGGCCGTCAGCTCTTCCGCGAGATCGGCTGCGCCACCTGCCACCGTCCTTCATGGACTACCGGACCTGACGAGTTCAACGATCCCAATAACTTTTTCGCCCGCGGCGATACAGAGCTGCCGAAATATCCCAACCAGACTATCTGGCCTTACAGCGACTTGATCCAGCACCAGCTTTTCATGCAGAACGATATCCGCGGCGGATGGTGCCGCACGACCCCTCTCTGGGGCAGAGGTCTGTCCCTGATATGCTCGGGACACAGCGACCGCCTGCACGATGCCCGCGCCCGTAACGTGGTAGAGGCCATCATGTGGCACGGCAATGCGCAGAGTCACGCACGCCAGTCTGTAGAGAAGTTCCGCGAGTTGAGCAAGGAGGACCGCGATGCTGTTGTAAAATTCATTGAAGCCATCTAAGCAATTGGACAAGATAGTAAAATACACTGCATTCGGGGCAGCTGCAGTCCTGACTGCAATTCTGATCCTCGCTACCGTACTGGAGAAATCCTGCGGTAGCGGGGTTGTTTTTGAGTACATATACCGCTCGCCGGTATTTGCCCTGCTGTGGGTGCTGGCCGTGGCTGCATGCACTGTTACCATGGTACGCTGCGGCCATACCACCCTTCCCTTGGCGGTCAGCGCCATGCACCTGTCATTTGTCTTCATCCTCATGGGGGCACTCATGACATTTCTCGTGGGGGAGAAGGGGACCCTGCATCTGCGCACGGACGGAGAAACTGTAAGAACATTTGATTGTGATGACGGGAGCACCAAGGCACTGCCATTCGATGTCTCCCTGAAGGAATTTAAGATAGACTTTTACCGCGGGACAACCGCCCCTATGGATTACCGCAGCCTTATCGTCATACACGATGCCGGGCAGGAACTGGAGCGGGAGGTGTCGATGAACCGGATATGCCGTCACCGCGGATACCGTTTCTACCAGGCGTCCTACGATACCGATCTGCAGGGGACGACTCTGTCCGTGAGCAGGGACATCTGGGGCATTGCATTGACCTACACCGGATTTATTTTACTGATAGGAAGCATGATACTGCATTTCTTCAATCCCTCAGGTAGTTTCCGTACTGCCTTGCGGAGGGTGTCCAAGGGAATCGCCGTCTTTGCCGGGGTGCTGCTGGCCTCCTGCTCATCAGGCCGCGGGGATATACCCAAGACGCTTCCGAAAGACCTTGCGGAGGATTTCGGAGAGCTGTATGTCTATTACAACGACCGGGTTACCTCCATCCGGACTCTCGCCCGCGAATTCACCATGAAACTTACCGGACGTCAGTCATACAGGGGGCTCACTCCGGAACAGGTGCTCTCGGGCTGGATGTTCTACTACGACAGCTGGAAATGGGAGCCGATGATAGAGGTGAAGGGCCGCGGACGGCTGCCTCTGACGGATCTGAATCCAGAGGAGGAACTGTTTCAGGTGGTGAGTATGGCCGCTACATGGTCTATAATCAGGATTTTCCCATACGTCGGAGAGGATGGGACTATGATGTGGTACGCATCGACGGATACGCTTCCATTTGACATGGACAGCGGGGAATGGCTTTTTGTCCGCAAGGTGTTGGGACTGGTGCGGGAAGATGTGGTTCTCGGGGACTATAACGAGGCTTCGGAAGTGCTTGCGAAGCTAAGGCAGTGGCAGGTGGAAAAATGCGGAGCGGACAACCTACCATCCAATGCCGTATGGCAGGCTGAGGAGCTGTACAACACCGTTGACCGTCCCAAGCCCGCGGCGATGGCGGTCCTCACCGCAGGAATTCTGCTTTTCGTTCTGACCTGTGCGGGTATGACATCACCTGCCTTGCGCAGGGTCTGCAGCAGGAGTGTGCGTCCAGCTGCAATTCTGACGGGCGTATTCTTTCTTTATCTGACCCTTCTGCTGATACTCCGGTGGGTGGCCTCGGGACATGTGCCCATGAGCAATGGATTCGAGACCATGATGATGATTGCATGGTCATCTTGTCTATTGTCCCTGGTCCTGTTCCGCAGACTGCGGGTCATACAGCCTTTCGCCATGCTGATGTGCGGTTTCGCACTACTTGTCGCATCGATAGGAGAGTCCGATCCTGGGATGACTTCGCTGATGCCGGTACTGTCCTCACCTCTGCTTTCTGTCCATGTAGCCTGTATGATGATATCCTATTCTCTCCTCGGGCTGCTGGCCCTCAACGGGGTGATGGGTATATGGGCCGGACGCGGCTCTTCTCCTGAAGCGCAGGAAGTGTCCTCGTCCCTGGCGGATGTAGGCAGACTGCTGCTGTATCCGGCGCTATTTCTGCTGGTTACCGGTACTGTCATCGGTGCGGTATGGGCCAATGTATCATGGGGGCGCTACTGGGCCTGGGATCCAAAGGAGGTGTGGGCCCTGATTACGATTATCGTGTATGCGGCCGCGCTGCACTCCCGTTCCCTGAGGTTTCTTGCTGCCCCTAAGGCGTTCCACCGGTACAGCGCAGCCGCATTCCTGTGTGTGCTGATTACCTACTTCGGAGTCAACTTTTTTCTCGGCGGTATGCATTCCTACGCTTAGCGGACGGATTGCTCCGTTTGGGTATTGTTCTGCAATTTCCATCCGGATGTGTTTTCCTGAATGTCCCACAAATGAGCGTAAAGCCCTTTCTTCTGAATGAGTTCGTCATGAGTTCCCTCTTCCTTTATCCTGCCGTCCTCCAGGACGATGATGCGGTCGGCATCTTTTATGGTCTTGAGCCTGTGAGCAATGGCAATGACGGTGCGTCCTTTAATCAAAGAGTCGATGGCTTTCTGCACCTCCACTTCATTTTCTGGGTCGAGCGAGGCGGTAGCTTCGTCCAATAAGATAACAGGCGCGTCTTTCAATATGGCGCGGGCGATGGATATGCGCTGCTTCTCACCTCCGGACAAGGTACAGCCACCTTCGCCCACCATCGTGTCGTAGCCCTGCGGCAAGCGCATGATGAAGTCGTGGCAACAGGCTTTCTTGGCGGCGGCAATGATTTCCTCGTCCGTTGCATCCGTCTTGCCGAAACGGATGTTGTTGCGTATCGTGTCTTGAAACAGATAGACATCTTGGAACACCATAGAGATGTGGCTCATCAGACTTTCGGGGGCTATTTCGTCCATCGGCACGCCGCCAAAGAAAATACGTCCCTGCTGCGGGTCGTAGAAACGGGCGCAAAGTTTCATCACCGTGCTTTTCCCGCTTCCCGAAGGACCTACAAGAGCCGTCAAGGAGTTTTTGGGGAGCGTGACGGTTATATTATGCAGCACTTCCTTGTCCTGATAGGCAAACGATACGTGCTCAAACCGGATGTCGCCCGTCGCCGGGGATTGTCGTTCTCCTTTCATTTCCGGCTCGTTCATCAAGGAAAGGATGCGCCCTCCGGCAATGGAAAAGTATCGGAACTCGGTGAAATTGGTCAGGGCGGAAGTCAGCGGGTCGAACACACGGGAGCCGACTACGAGGAACAGCACGAACACAAGGATGGAAAGTTTCCCTCCCAATAGCAGATACGTTCCGCACAGCACCATCAGGGTCAGCCCTGCACGTACCAACGTGATGCTCAACAGGACAAATGGCCCTAATAGGGCTTCCTGACGGATGCAGGCACGGCGAAGTTCGGCAAAGGCATCGCGCAGCCGAACGAAACGGTCGCCCAACAGATTGTAGGCTTTCATCACCCGGATACCCTGCAAATATTCCTCCAATCGGTTTCCTGCATTTATCTTCGCCTGGATTTGCCTACCGCTCAGACTTCGTTGCGCCTTTGTGCTTGCCCATAGGACGAGCAAGGCAAGCGGCAAGGCGGCAAACATGCTGACCGCCATCCTCCAATCTATCCATACCAATGAAGCAAAAGCCAGCACTGGCATTACCACTGCGCCCATCAATTGGGGCAGATGGTGAGAAATTCCCGTTTCCGCCATCATGAAATCCGTAATCAACATGGAGGACAAGTCGCCTGGGTCACGCCTTGAAAGGAAGCCTAATGAAAGTTTCCGCAGGTGTTCCGCCAGTGACAAACGTCCCGAAGCGCTCATCTCGTATGCACCCCTGAAATTGGCGCGGTAGGATGCCCGTTCAGCCAAAGCCATTACCAGCATATATACAGCCATAATGCCGAATATCCACCAAAGACGGGGCGTGTCGAGCGGCTGTCCGCTCCCGTCAAACGCATTGAAGATGATACGTATCGCTTCTATGGAAAGGCAAAACGGCACGATATTCACCAAATTGGCAAGCATGGTGTATCCCACGGGCTTGTAAAGCCGTTCGGTATGTCCTATTGTAATGTTTTTGATTGCGTTCATATACAGTTCTCCTTTTATTTAGTTTTTGTTCAACGTCCAATGGTATGCGCTCGTATAGGCATCCCACATATTTTTATATACACCCTCTGTCACGGATAATTGTTCATGCCTTCCGCATTGCACAATGCTTCCTTCTTTCATGACGACAATCTGATGCGCAGAAATGATGGAAGAAAGGCGATGGGCAATCACAATGACCGTCTTGTCCTTTATCAGCGACTGCAAAGCCATCTGCATTTTATGCTCGTTTTCAGGGTCGGCGAAAGCTGTCGCTTCGTCCAATACCAGTATCGGCGCATTCTTCAATATGGCACGAGCCACACATATCCGTTGGGCTTCGCCGCCGGACAGAAAGACGCCTTTGTCGCCAATCCGTGTTTCGTAGCCTTGCGGCAGACACCCTATGAAGTCGTGGCATTGGGCAGCTTTTGCTGCGGCTATCACTTTCTCTTTCGTGGCATAAGGAGAGCCGACGGCGATGTTCTCATACAGCGTGTCGTAGAAAAGGAAAGTGTCTTGAAACACGAATGAAACCATGTTCATTAGCTTTGCAGTAGCTATCTGGCGTATATCCACGCCACCTATGCAGATTTTCCCTTGCTCCACATCCCAGAACCGGGGTATCAGGTTGGCAACCGTTGATTTGCCGCTTCCAGACGGACCTACGAGAGCGGTTATCTTTCCTTGTGGCGCGACAAAGCTGACATCACGCAGGGCTTCCGTCCGTGTTCCCTGTTCCGTGTTTTCGTAGGAAAATGACACATGACGGAACTCCACATCGTAAGCGGTCGGCACTTGCGGATGTTCCGGCTCTGGCACAGGTTTCTTTTCCAATATGCGGTCAATACGGTTTACCCCTTCGTTGATGTCGCGTGTATTGCCTCCTAAAAAGGTCAGTTTGTAAACGGGCGAAGCCATGCCCGGCCCCATGATGATGAAGAACAGCCACACCACTGCCAATGAGAGCGATTGCGGACTGGCTTGCAACAGCAGGATACCCATCGGAAGGATGAATGTCACCATTGAATTGAGCAAGACGGTAAATGCTATCATACCATTCTGATACGTGTCACAGCATTTCAAGGCGAATGTCTTGTATGCCTGAATCTCGGCATTGAACTGACGGAATGAGCAGACGCTCTGCCCGAAAATCTTGACCACAGGCATTCCACGTACATATTGAACGGCGGATGCGCTCATCTTTTCCTGTGCATCGTAATAGATGGACATGAACTCCCTTGCCCGTTTTCCCATGAAGTTGGAGAATTGCAGGAAAAGGCTAAGCACCACAACCGCCAGGCAGACCACCGTCAGCCACACGTCCAAAGAGAAAAAGATGATGAGCATCACCACCACTGTTGCCACGACATTAACCAAATCCGGGATGGTATGGGCGATGAAACCTTCTATCTTTTCGATGTTCTGGTCCATCGTTTTCTTAATGGCTCCCGTGGAAGTGTTGTTCAAATATCCCAAAGACAGTTTGCCGATATGTTCAGACAGACGGACACGCAACCCATACAAGATACGGAATGCAGCCACATGTGAGGACATCAGGGCGGCATAGAGCAATATCAATCCGCCAACAAGCCCTCCAAACGCTATCCATCCCCAGCGCATCATATACGTTCCGTCCGAAGCGGCTGGGTTTACGCCATGAGATAACAGCTCTTTCAAGATTTCATAAACAGCCCAATAAGGCACAAGCATACATACGGCACTGCCTGCCGATAAAAGACCTGCCAGTATCAACAGACCTTTTCTCTGACCCGCTATCTCGAACAGGCGGGCCAGGCCTTTTTTCTTTTTTGGTTTTACTTTCATAGAAGAATTATGATTTAATAGTGAACGATATTCAGATTTGTTCATAAAAAAAGGAGGAAACCTCCGTGAAGATTTCCTCCTTGCCAGCCGTCTTGACGCGGCTGATTGTCTGTATGTGCGTTGCCTGTATCTCATATCTTGATAATTGCCCTCCAACCTTGAATTTCAAACAGTATGTAATCGTGCAGGATGGCCTCCATTTCCTGCCGTGACACGGAATGCATCAGCAGTTCCTCGAACATCGTGAACATCCATACCGTATGCAGGTGGATGATGAAGTCGGACACCGCCGTATTGATTTCGGGATGCTTCCGCTGCATGGACGCGAACCACGCCTTGACCAATTCCGTAGAACGGTCGGTATAATTCTCGCGGAAGCGTTCCAATGAAGAACCTTGTGCACGGAACAGCAGGATTTCCATCAGTGCGCGGTGCTTGTCAATCAGCGAAACATATTCGTCAATGCAGGATTTCAGGTATTTTTCCGACCGCATCATCATAATATCCTCGCCCCGTATGCCGTGGTGTTCTTGCAGCATGGCTTCCAAAGCACACAAGACAGGACGGACTACTTCACGGAACAATTCATCTTTATTCGTGAAGTAGTTATAGATATTTCCGACGCCAACACCTGACAACTCCGCTATTTCGCGCATGGAAGTCTTGGAATAGCCTTTCCTCTCGAATTGTTGTCTAGCAACCGCCAATATACGACCCCGTATGTCCTCTTTCAGCACTTGCATTTACAGTGGTTTTACCTTTGCAAAGGTACAGGGCTTAAGGCTGTCCGGCAATACCTATTTATTGGGATTATCAACTTGCCGGAGTGCACAGCAAGTGGAAAATTCCTACCTTTGCAGTCCAAGAACTGTCAGAATATGAATTACGCGGGTATTGTCATCGGCTTAGGCACCTTTTTAATCATAGGGATGTTCCATCCCATAGTCATCAAGGCTGAATACTATTTTGGAAAGCAGTGCTGGTGGGTTTTTCTGCTGGCCGGAGCGGGTGCGGCGGCAGGCTCGCTTTTTATCAGCAGCATCATCGTCTCCACCCTCGTCGGAGTAGTAGCTTTTTCCTGCTTCTGGTCCATCCTTGAGCTGTTCGAGCAGGAAAAACGGGTGGCCAAGGGCTGGTTTCCGCGCAATCCTAAACGGCAGCGGTAAAATGTCTACGGCGGTACGCCCGGCACCCGCAGTCATCCGTGAAGCCGTGGCGGTCTATTGTTGTTCTGTCCATAAGATTTATTGTGTTTCAATTCACTCTACAAAGTGAAGCAAATATCATAAATGCGTCAAAAAAAACTTTTTTAAAATTTTTTCACATTTAAGTGGCTGATACCCAGCAAAGGTTTCTTATCAGTAAGTATCTGATTCCTAAGTGTCTACTTGCAGGATTAAAATAAACCGCGCATCTTTGCAGTGCAAAAGAGATAAAGAAACTTTTAGTAACTAATAAGGATCAAAGCAATGAAAAAGGTACTGTTTATTTTATTTAATCTTCTAACTGTTACAGCTATGGCACAGACAAAAGGACGTTTCGAGGTACATGACCTCGGCAATTACAGACTGCATGTCTACTACACTAACGATGCTCTCGGCGACGCAAGCTACATCATCGAGGGCAAGGATGCACTTGTCACTATGGAACAGCCGCTGTTCAAGGACAATGTGGCTGAGTTCGACACTTATCTCTCCGAACTTGGCAAACCCGTGGAAAAGCGTATCACAGACTACCATGTGGGTGGAACAGGAAACCACGATGTGGTAATGGCTGAGGGGATGCCCGAATTTACCAAAGGTGAGATCTATGGCGGCATGATGAACGGTTTTGCCCAGGCATTCGGTGATGCTCTGACAGACATGCCTACGGGCAATGCAACTGAGGTGGCATTCGGTACGACCCAGACATGGGCGGGGGTTACCTTCGAGTTCCGCCCCGGTGCCAGCTCCGATTTTCCCGGTGCCAGCATCCTGATAGGCGGCAAGGCTTACTACACCCACTGGACTCCGGCAAAGGCGCATGTCAGCCACCTGCAGATATCATCACCTGCAGCAATTGACGCTGAGATTGCGGAAGCTGAAAACTCATTGGCTTCTGGTGCGGAGCTGTTCATCGGCGGACACGGTGGTGCTGCCACACGCAATGCGGTGGAGTTCAAGATCGCCTATCTGAAAAAGATGAAGGAGCTGCTTGCGGCCAACGAAACGGCAGAGGCTTTCACGGATGCCATGAAACAGGCATGGCCCGGACTTCCCGGAGAAGCCGGATTGGAAGATTTGGGCAAGGCACTCTACAAATAATGCATACTGAGTGATGACGCTTCGGGCAGTGTGACTTCAAGCACAGTCCGAAGCCTTTTTCAATCAATGGATAAACGGACTTCAATCATGGAAAAGGCATTGGAATTTCTAAGCAGTCATAAGGATGTGGCTTTTGGCACCGTGGAGCAGGACAAACCCAAAATCCGGGTGTTCCAGATTATGAAACAGGAAGGGCATACTCTTTACTTCGCAACTTCTCCGCATAAGGAAGTGTACCGCCAACTGCAGGAGAACCCCAACATCGAGTTGCTCGCCATGGACGGCAATGTATCCGTGCGGGTGACCGGACGCGCTTTGTTTGATGTATCGGATGACGTGGCACGTGAAATCTACGCGGATAATCCGGTTCTGCCACGCCTGTACAGGCAATATACCGATTTGGTTTATTTCCGCCTGCCTGTAGCTAAATTGGATTATTACGACCTGACACCGACACCTCCCGCTTTTGAGCATTATGAATACAGTGAGCAGGATTGAGAATTTGCGGTACATACTCCGGACTCTGCTTGCCGAACGGGAGGCAGCGAATGGTACGCAAGTATAATGAACGCTATCAGGACTTTCTGGGAAAGGCTTGCGATGGCAATGCTCTTCTGCTGGAACTCGGCGTAGGCTACAACACTCCGACCATCATCCGTTTCCCATTTGAGCGGCTGGCATCTCAAAGGAAAAACATCACATTGGTGCGCATCAACCTGGATTATCCAAATGCACAAGTACCAAAGAGTCATTTCATCTCTTTTGATGAAAGCTGTAGAAAGATACTGCAAGATTTAGACTACACTGAACAAACGCGCGGATACAAATAAAGCCCGTAATATAACATAAATGTCCGGCTGACAGGAACACTGTCATATACTGAACCGTTACTTTATCTTATAAAAAAATCATAGATAAAGTAGTAACTCGGCATTATGCTGCATTGGTGAGTTTATACTTTTACTCAAATATTTTATGAGATAAAGTACAAACTCACTCTTTGAAATTTGGCAGATACATATGGATTGAGTATCTTTGCAGAAACGGAAATATTATGCAGGACAGACTGGTTTCACGAAACAGGGAATGTGACGAACTGCAGCGGTGTCTGGAATCAGACCGCTCCGAATTTGTCATCATCAGCGGACGGAGGCGTATCGGCAAGACATATCTCATAGACAAGTTCTTCAACTATAAATATGATTTCACCTTTGTCGGCGAGCACAACACTCCGGCTTCGGTGCAGATACAGAATTTCATGAGGGCGATCAAGCGTCATTCGAAAAGAAGACAGCCGAAAGCCGGGACATGGTATGATGCCTTCAATGCGCTTGAAGATTATCTGGAGACATTGCCTTCAGACCGGAAAAAAGTCATATTCATTGATGAAATGCCTTGGATGGATACGCAGAGGTCGAATTTTGTCAATGCCCTGGAAACATTCTGGAACGGCTGGGGCAACAGGCGCACAGACATCATGCTCATCGCCACAGGATCGGCGACATCATGGATGGCGGACAAGATAGAAGCCAATCAGGGAGGATTGCACGCAAGAGTGACCTGCAACCTGCATCTTTCCCCGTTCAATCTGCATGAGACGGAAGAATATCTGAGGCAGCGCAACTGCAGATGGGACAGATACCAGATTCTGCAATGTTATATGATATTCGGCGGCGTTCCCTTTTACCTGAGCCTCCTGAATACCTCTGACAGTCTTGCACAGAACATTGACCGGCTCTTTTTTGCAGATGGTGCCCATCTCAAAGGGGAATTCGACGAACTGTACAATGCTTTGTTCAGCAATGCCGACACATATATATCAATAGTCAGGCTATTGTCGGAGAACAAGTCGGGACTGACAAGGGAGGACATAGTAAGAGCCACAGGTCTGGAAGGCTCTTTCTTGAGCAAGATACTGAAGAATCTTGAACGCTGCGATTTCGTAACTCGTCTGACACATTTCGGAAGCAAAACCCGGGGAAGCATTTTCAGGCTTACGGACTTCTTTACATTGTTTTATTACAAGTTCATAGAATCCAACAATGCCAAGGATGAAAGGTGGTGGAGCAACAACATGGATTCCCGCAGCGTCTCTGCATGGATGGGACTCAGTTTTGAACTTGTGTGTCTGGCACATCACCGGCAGATAAAGGCGGCACTCGGAATAGCCGGTGTCGGAACGGCCATATCCTCATGGAGAAGCAAGGCAGATCCTGACAAAAACATGCCTGGCTTCCAGATTGATATGATTATCGAGCGAGCAGACCGTATCATCCACTTGTGCGAAATGAAGTTCAGCACTGACCGCTATGCCATTACTGATAATTACGAGATGAGACTCCGTGAACGGATGGGATTGTTCCGTATGGCGACAAAGACCAGAAAGACATTGGTAATCACATTTGTCACCACATACGGAGTGGTGGATGGAAAACATAAAAGTATCGTCCACAGTGAGGTCACCATGGACGACCTTTTCAAATCATAGGAATGTTACTGTTACGGAAGTCGGCCTACCATTGTCCTTTCAGCTTCTCCACCAGCAGATGGGCGATACGCCGAACTGCCGCTTGAAGGCGATGGAGAAATGAGAGCGGTTCTTGAAGCGACGGTGGATGAGTGTTATTTATTATTGGCTTTTCTTCTGTTATTAATAATCGCATCCTTATTTTCCAATGCCCATTCTATCAGCGCATTGATATGCGGTAACAAAGAGTGCGTCCGCTCGGTCAGCGCATATTCCACCCTGGGAGGTACTTCGGGGTATATTGTGCGGGTGACATAGCCGTCCTCCTCCAGAGTGCGCAAGGTTACGGTCAGCATCTTCTGCGAGATGTCGGGGATTTGACGCTGCAACTCTTTGAAACGTATTCTTTCTTTGCCAGCTTTGTCCAGCGTGTATATGACCAGAAGCGACCATTTGTCGCAAAGCCTGGCGAGAATATTCCGTATCGGGCAATCGGGGAATACAGCATCTTCTATTGTTGTTCTGTCCATAAGATTTATTGTATTTCAATTCACTCTACAAAGGTAAGCAAATATCATAAATGCGTCAAAAAACTTTTTTTTAAAAATTTTTTCACATTTAGGCAGCTGGTTCCTATTACGATGGAACATCCTCTGTTCAAAGACTATATGGCTGAGTTTGACATTTATCTCTCCGAACTTGGCAAACCCGTGGAGAAGCGTATCACTTTTTACACCTCCGGTCCTCGAGCATTACGAATAGCTGCTGCTTTCCTTAACAGAGCAGATTCACAGACGTTTCATCCTGAGAATAGGGAAGGGGTTGCCCTGATCATCGGTGCTGTCCCGGCGGAATGTGCGGAATCCCATCCTCCCGTAGAATCTAACGGCCGAGGGGTTCTGCTCATTGACATCGACATACTGCACATCCTGTTCTGAAAACGCCTTCTGGATCAACATTCTCCCTATGCCTTTGCGGAAATAGTCCGGATGGAGAAACAGCATTTCTATCTTGCCGGACTGGATGCCCATGAATCCGATGCGGACATTCTCATCTTCAACCACCCATAACGTCTCGATCTGCCGGATGGCCTCCTCCGCCTGAGGGCAGAGGCTCCGGATATCGTCCTCCGCCAGAAAATGGTGGCTGGCGCGGACGGAAGCATCCCATATTCCGAGCAGTCCGGCTATGAGCTCCGGGGTCCTGAAGTCTTTTTCAATGCTGTTGATTTGCACCATGCCGGACAGTATTGTTCTGGATCCTTGCCGGACCGCCTTTTCTGGCACTCCATATCAAAAGCAGGATGCCGGTCAGGATGAAGGGCAGGCTCAGCCATTGTCCCATGTTGAGAACCATACCGGCCTCGAAGGCAGACTGATCCTGCTTGATGAATTCTATAAGAAACCTCATGCCGAAGAGGACGATGAGGAAAATGCCGAAGATGGTGCCGGTGCGCAGCCTGTCGAGTCTGGTGCGGTACAGCCACAGGAGGATGAGGCCGAGGATGCAGTAGCTGAGGGCCTCGTATATCTGGGTGGGGTGATGCGGCAGGCCGTCTCCCCGGGGGTCTCTTACGAAGATGAAGCCCCACGGAAGGTCCGTATATGTGCCGTATATCTCAGAGTTCATGAGGTTGCCCAGGCGTATCATCATGCCGGCGAAACAGACAGGAATAACGAGGCGGTCGATGATCTGGATATATCCGAAGCCGTATTTTATGCCGTATTTGTGCACGTACCACCACATGGCCAGCAGTACGCCTATTGCTCCTCCGTGCGAGGCCAGGCCGCCTTCCCTGGTCATCAGTATCTTCCAGGGATGGGACAGGTAGTATTCCGGGTCGTAGAACAAGCAATGCCCCAGCCGGGCTCCGACGATAGTTCCTATGAAGAGTGCAATCAGAAGCGGGTCCAGCGCCTCGGTCGGCAGGCCCTCTCTTCTGTAGAATGAGCGCATGATCCAGTAGCCGATAGGGAAGATGCCCGCAACGAAAAAGAGGCTGTACCATCTTATGCCGAAATCTCCTATGGTCAGGATGAAAGGGTTGACGTCCCATGTGACTGTGAGCAGGTTGAGCATGTCGGTCTGTTTTCTGTCTGTGTTTGTGAATGTTCTGACAAATATACGCAGAATTCTTTAATGTGGCTGGAATAGGAGTAACTTTATACTTTGTGATTTTATCAAGAGGTGGGGCAGTTTCAGTACGAGGGAAATGGCAGTCTGTTCAGCCATATTCTATGTATCTTGTTAGTTCACATAGAATTACATAAGATGTGTGATTTACAGACTGCGGGTTGTCACTTATTGTCTGTAATTCTATTTTTCGTGTATAACGCTGTTTAACAATACTTTGCAAGAATTATCCGTCTACAGACTCATCCTGGAGAGAATGTGTTGACCGCATACAATCCATGCCACAACACTTTCCAGGTGCATTTATAAGAAGCCCATGCACCAGAGTATAGGTCAGTCTGTTGTCGTTATGACTTCGTAATTGTGTGTTAACCATGCATATATTCTAAACTGTCAATTACAGACTGCTGACGGTGCTGTCAGGATAGGATAACAAAAGTGAAATAGAGTCAATGGTTGACTGACTTCCCGAATTGGATGGTCAGTCTCCGGTAGGCTGACGGCAGGAGAGCTGCCGGAATCTGAAGCCGATTTTTGTAGAGGAATTTTCTCAGCAAATAAAAGCACATGTTTATCCGTAATATTACCCCTATATCGAGTAACATTTGCTTGCTTAAATCCGTGTCGGCATTAGATTCGTCTCTGGATTTTTCATACTTTTGTAACTGTTGATTATTAACGATAGGACAATGACTGACATTAGTACTTTTATTCAGGATTTCCATGAGGCATTCGGCGAAAAAGCCACGCTACCCATCTTGTTTTATTACAGTGATACTCCTGTCTCTTTTCCTGAGAAAACCAATGGCTGTATGTTCAAGTTATTGATGAAAGTCAAAGAGGGGCATGATGTCGCCCTCAGTGCCGATACAGTTACTTGCGGTGGTGGCAAACACTATGCAGGCTTTGCCCCGCTGCCAGAGCGTGTTTATACGTTTGTTTCCGAAAAGGAACGGTACAAGCAAACGCCGCAGGACGTAAAGGAATATGCGGAGCTGCTTGACGTAAAGCTGACGGACCGGAAATACCTGAACTTTGTCCGTATCGACCGGGCGGCTTCTTTTGATGGGATGGAAGGCTTGCTTTTCTTCGCCGCACCCGATATGCTTTCAGGTCTGGCGACATGGGCGTATTTCGACAACAACGCCGAAAATGCCGTGTCTGCTCCTTTCGGTGCAGGATGCGCATCGGTCATCAGCCATGCTGTGCGTGAAAACCGTTTGGGCGGTCGGCGGACATTTATCGGGCTCTTCGATCCTTCGGTACGCCCTTATGTGGAAGCCAATGAATTGAGTTTTGTCATTCCTGCCAACCGCTTTGCCGAAATGCTCCGGACAATGCGCGAGTGCTGCCTTTTTAATACTCCGGCTTGGGCCAAAGTGCGGCAAAGAATGCAGGAGGGGAATAAATAGGAATCGGAATTTGTCCAACTAGAAATTTCTTTCAATCTGTGCCGATTGGCGTTGTCAACGGGGTGAACTCTTTTTTCTTATTGCGGACTGCGAATGAATCATTTATCAAAATGGCAGGCACTTGTCGTAATTTCAAAGGAACTTCTCCAGTGCTGGATTGCGGTGCTCGCTGACACCGCTGGGATGGGTGGGTATTTAGGATGTGGGTAAGGGAACCTGCGACCGATTTTGTGTAGAGGGATTTCCTCAGCAAATAAAACTTCTATGCGTAATAAGGCACATAGGAGGAATATTTCTTTGAGTCAGGAGCCTTGTCTGAAAGTTTGATGAGACCGGCTTCAACAGTGTCGGATATTATTCTTGATGCTCCTGCTGAATTGTTCTTATTCATATCCAAGCGCATTCTCAATGATGCGTTGGTCAATTCCATACCATTTTCATAGAGTAGACAGGTATGCTGATAACAAGCCTGTACCTTATCAGATTTTGACATCTCAGTGTATTTCACCAATGGAAACAAACTGGCTCTTGTGAAGTATTCACCTTTTTCTATTCGTATGGCAGGCAGTCTCATTTCTTCTACTCCGGCGACTGCCCTGTCCATGCCGCTGCCTCGTTTCTCACACAGGTTGAACATGAACATTGACTGGGCTACTTTCTCATTACGGGATTTAGGGGGCATGTCAATGAAGCCATTGATGTCAAATTTTTCCAAAATTAATAGTCTACTCATGGCCGAAGCTGTATTTACTGAATTTTCGGTCTATCCACAATGTCGCTTTCCGGGAATGAAAGCAGAGGATGCAATATTCCGGATCGTCCGGGCCTTGCGGGAAGTAGTGGCCCATGTAGTCTCTCCAGAAGGCATACCTGGTCTTCTTGTCTGTAATGACTTCGGCTATTCCGGTCAAGGTCACGCTGTCGGCTTCGTGGACAAAGGAGATTCCAGCTTTGGGGTTGCTTCTCAAGTGCTTTACCTTTTCTGAGGACAATGAGGTCGTCATCCACAAAGCCGCTATGCCGTCATGACGAAGTACGTCTATGGCCACAGGTCGGGGATAACCGTTTCCGTCGACTGTTGAGAGGGTGACATATCCGCACTGGGTGAGTATCCATGAGGCTTGTTGTCCGGCCGGCATCCAGCGTTTCAGGGTACTGAGGTCCGGAACGTCATTTCTTCCGGAAACGACAATGGATTTCCTCACCTCTTCAAGTGAGGCTGCGGTAAACAGGCCATTTTGAAAACAGTTCCTACAGTATTCCGTGCACGGATGCCCGTCACCGTGAGTGCCGAACAGTTCTCCGTCGGGCATGGGCAGTCCGCAGCTCTGGCAGACTCTCGCAGTGATTGTCAGAAGTGGCGTTAAGTTATTCTCCATGGTGTATTCTCCTTGACGAGTTTTGTTCCAATGCTTTTATCCTGATGTTCTTATATGAGGATATGCGGGCATAAAGATAGGTATTTTTAGGGAAATATCATGCGGTACAAAGTGTGCAGGAAAGCGTTTGGCGTGGAAAGGCGGCTCGCTGACACTGCTAAGTTGGGCGGGTGGGTTGTATGTATGCGGAGAAAAAATGGAGAATCTGATATATCGTTGGAGAATATTCGGTAATTTTGGGCATCAAAGTTTTATTTGCTATGGACAAACAGAGTATAATGCAGTACAAGGGAGCATTTGATTCTATTGCTACCTATATTGAGAGTGATAACGGCAAGGAGCAGGTGGAGGTCTGGTTTGCCCGTGACTTGCAGCAGGTACTTGGATATGCCAGGTGGGAGAACTTCCTGACGGCTATCAACAGAGCCGTGGAATCCTGTAAAAGTCAGAATATCAATGTAGATGATCATTTTCGTGAGGTCACGAAAATGATAAAACTTGCAAAGGGTGCTGAAAGGGAAATCAAGGATTATATGCTTACCCGATATGCGTGTTATCTGATTGCCCAAAATGGTGACCCGAAAAAGGAGGAGATAGCTTTTGCCCAAAGTTATTTTGCCGTACAGACCAGAAAGGCGGAACTGATTGAGGAACGCATCAACTATGTTGCACGATTGGAGTCTCGCGATAGGCTAAGGGCTTCAGAGAAGCAGCTTTCACAGAATATTTATGAAAGAGGCGTAGATGACAAAGGCTTTGGCAGAATCCGCTCAAAGGGTGATGCAGTTCTGTTCGGTGGTCATACTACGGAGGACATGAAGAGGCGTCTTGGAGTTAAGGATAACAGGCCATTGGCTGATTTCCTTCCGACACTTACCATTGCTGCAAAGAACCTTGCTACGGAGATGACCAATTACAATGTGGAGGGTAAAGATCTGTATGGAGAAAATGCTATCACCGTAGAGCATATGCAGAACAATAAGAGTGTCCGCGATATGCTTGGACAGCGCGGCATTTGCCCTGAAGAGTTGCCGCCTGCTGAAGATATAAAGAAGCTGGAGCGCAGGGTTGCTTCCGAGCACAAGAAAATAGAGAAGTCGTCCTCGAAATTGCCGAAAAAGAAATAATCGCTTTTCCGGCAGCGCAGATCATTGTGGTGGGAATTTTTACAATCTCAACACTCCATAAATTGATGAAAGTCCGAGAGTAATCTTGAAATATCCACCTTGTTTCCATCTTCGAAGAAGTTTGCCTGTTTGCCAGGATGCCAGTTTCCTATGACTTCTCCATTCTGCACAATGACAGGGTAAAAAATGCCGTTTTTGTTGTAGGCTTGTCGGCAGAACTGTTCTGCGATCGCATGATGGCGGCTCTTGTAGCCTATCAGATATTCGTCATAGGACGGTAACAACAGGATTTTCTTGCGGCAGCCTTTTGTCCTGCAGTCTTGATGTATATAATATGTATCATCATTATGGCGTTCTGCCGCCAATTCGCCGGCAATGGAGTCTATGGCATTTTTACATTCTCCTGCACTGAGGTTTGTCCACCATACAAAGTCTTTCAATGTGGCCGGTGAATGGCTGCGGAAATACTTTCTTGCAAGCAGGATTACCGATTCTTCATGTGAGGGTTCGTTTGCTGACGGTATCCGTCCGTCAATCAGAGCGTATGTATTTTGATTGTCATCAAGATGTCCGCTGCATATCAGTCCTTCTGCTTCAGCCATTTGAAGATATTTGGTCATTGTGTAGGCATCACCGGAAAGCCCGAGTTCCCTTAAACTGGCAATAATGGCTTCTTTTGTCATGGATTGATGCTCTGAAAGTACTTGACAGATAAGGTCACAGGCGTGTTCAAAGTCTTTTTCAGAAATGCCTTGTCCGTAATATCTGATGGCCTTCTTGTTTTTGTCGGCACACAATTTCAGCATCCAACGCAGATCCTCGGCCGCCACCAGCTGCCATGTACATCTGAATAGATGCGTCCTGACAACTTGCCCTGAATCAAAGGTTTTACGAAATGATGACATGGAGGGCCGTTTCATACGAATGCCGACCGCCCAACGCATCATTGTGTATTCCTGGGCCTGCAGCATCCCCATCCATGCGACCAATTCGTGGATGTCTGACATTTGCGGATTAACTAACTGCTGATTCAATAGTCTTATATTCGATATGTTCATATATGCCTTTTGTGGCAACAAAGATACTTATCTTGTGTAGTTATTCGCAAATACAGCAGGCATTATGCCTGAGACTGTCCCGGTATGAAAAGTTTTGTTTCTCTTGCTCTGGCGATTATCTCAGGTGTCCTGATTATCAATCTTATGTCAAGGATGTCGGTACATTGATGATGGTTAGTAAGCGGGGCTTGTGGGCGTTTTTCTTTTTGGGTTGATATAAAGCACACAGCCGTGCGAAAGCCACATATCGCAAAAGTCGTGTTTCGCATGTTCGTTGTTTAAACGAAAAAAGACGAGATTATGGAAATGCTGGGTATACCGACAGGAAAAATTAAGTAATTTATAAATAAAATCTGTGATTGTAAAGCGTTAAATCACGGATTTTTTCTACTTTTGTATTCCACTCGTCACCTGTGGCAGTCTGTGCCCCTACTGATGGATAAGAAAATGGAAGCAGAATAACAAATTGAAAACAGAAGCAAAACATGAACGAATATTTGAGAATACAGAATTTCGGTCCGATTGTAGATATAGAATTAGACAATATTGTCCCCTTGACAATCCTTATAGGGGAATCTGGTAGTGGCAAGAGTACGGTCATGAAGGTTCTCTCTATGTTCAGGTGGATATATAAGCGTATAGTTCTCCGTTCTTATGTCAGGCAGGCAAAGATTAAAAAAACAGGCATAGGCATTCAGATGAAAACCTTGTTAAAAACGTCGCAGTTGAATGAATATTTGAAGAAAGATACTATAATTGTCTATTGCAGAAATGATTATACCATATCTTATGAGAAAGGCAAGTTGAATGCACGGACAGACATATCTGCTGACAATCTCAGTTTGGAAAAAATATGTTATATATCAGATAAGCGTTCTATGATACCAGATTTTTTGGATAATAAGGTTGAAAGAAAGAACGCCAATTATTATTTGCAAGATACATTTGAAAACTTTCTGCTTGCTGCCGATTCTATTCGCCAACTACCGTTGGATTATCTGAATGTAGAACTGAAGATTGAAAGAAGTAACAAAGGTGACAAATATATGATTAAGAGCACTGATGGGGCACCATGTTCTATTCAGTTGCGAAACTCATCATCGGGTATGCAAACGGTGACACCCCTAAGCCTTATAGTGGAGTATTACGCCAAGAAGTTTGATTCGCAAAAATCAATGAACTCGTCGTTGTTCAGTTATTTGCAGGATAATGATAAGCTTGATGCATTCAATACGGCAAAGAATATCGGTGAAATAAGTGATAAAAATGTGCATTTGTTTATCGAAGAGCCAGAATTGAGCCTTTATCCTGAGAGTCAGAGACACTTGATGGATTTCTTAGTTAACCGTTGCTTCATGACTGAACATCCATATAATATGACACTGATGATAGCCACACATAGCCCATACATAGTCAATTATTTAAATGTCTTGATCCGCAGATCGGAAAAACGCGAAAAGTTTTTCATGCGCCCGGAAGAGGTGAATGTATATGAGATCTTTGAAGGGAGTGCAGGCCAATTGAAAATACTCAATGGCAGACCTATCATTGATACGCGTTCGATGTCAGAGCCTATCACAGAAATGTATACTGAATTTAATTCATTGTGATGATGGAACAGTTATTGAAGGCCGAAATAATCGAAATCTTGAAAGCCATACAAAGGACTAATGCACCCGTATTGACTGAGAATGAGATAATTCCAAAATGTGCGGAGACATCGAAGCATAAGTTTGATCTGGTTGATTCAAGAGACGGTCTCCCTATAAGAGAGTTTAAAACAGGTACTGCACATTATATAAATGGAGAAGAAAATAATACCTATAATCTGAAAATTATTTGTTACGACGACTTTATTCATCAATTCACATTTGATGACGGTAAGGGGCATACACATGTCAGCAGACTGAAAGACGGTGTTAAAGTGGCAGATTTTTTGATTTACGAGCAGTCTGAATCAAAGGTTGTGTTTATAGTTCATGAGTTGTCTGATGAAGCATCAAACAAAAAGATCAAAACGGCAAAAAAACAACTTTCGGACACATTGAATCAGCTCTATAAGTCAGAGAAAATTAGCAAATACATTGATAGTTTTAAGCAGAAAATCTGCTATCTGTCTGCAAAGGATAACAGAAGATATGTTGAAACTGGGGGACTGGCCGACGGATTCTATGAAATATACAAGGTCTTGCCAGAACCCATTAAGTTCAATTGGGGACAAATCGGCACGCATAACTTCTTAGCTTTTGAATCAAGTTTTATACAGCTAAAGAAATAATAATATCACTTGTGTGATGACGTTCTTTATTGATTACAAGTTATATACTACTCCAAAAATAAGTGATAGAAAAATCATAAGATGACATTGACTAGATAAACATCATAACAATCTGAGGCGAGCCGTTGATTTTCAGTTGGATGTCGGTTCCGTGCAGTTCAAAGCAATGTATGTGTGGTTGTATAGATAAGCATATTGGGGAATCTTAGGAGTGGCTTGATTTTAATGTGAATACCAGTCCGAAATAGAAGCTTCTGCGTTGAAGGTACAGGTATGAGCGGGAGGTATAGTCCGTGTTGTATAGTATTTTTGCCGGATTTTTGGTGTCGAGCAGGTTGTTTACTGACAGGTAGAGGGTGAGTGCGCAGCGTCCGAGGGGGATGTATTTGTTCAATGTAAGGTCGAGGCGGTGGTAGGCCGGATATCCGGTGTCGTACCAGTCTGAATAAAGCGGCATGTATGTGCCGGTTTCATGGATGAATGCGGAGCCTGAGACGGAGCTGTAGAGTGTTCCGGGACGTGTGGTGTAGGAGAGGGCAATGGTAAAGAGTTCGGGGTTGCTGTACTCTATTGATGATTTTATGAACCAGGCGAGGTTTTCCGGTCCCCGGTAGAATACTGAGTCGATCATTACTCTCTGGCGGATGAATGTGTTGGAGATGCTGAATTTGAAATTTTTCAGGAATATCTGCGAGAATGCGGCTTCCACGCCGAGGATGTCTGCCCTGTCCGTTGTCTCGAATATTTCCATTCCTTTTGCGGTCCTGCCATCCTCGTTTTTGATGTATACTGCGGCGTCGAGAGCGGTGTTTCCGGCCCTGAGGGAGTAATCGAGTGAGAGCTGATTGCTGGTCAGGTGATTGAATGTCCATAGATAGTAGTTGGGCATGGAGTGGCTGTTGTATCTGCCGCCGCTGAGTTTGAGATAGTGGTCGGGACGGAAGGAGTATTTGAGTGAGAGCTGGCCGCTGAGATACCATTTCTGGCCGTTGGAAACGGGGATGTTGCTGCGGACTGCGGCTGTGAGCAGCAGTTTTTGGGTGATGTCCCAGTTGGAGTATGCGTAGGCTTCGAGCAGGGTGCAGGCCGATGCGGCATCTATCGGAACGGTCGGAGCTTCTGGGGAGAGTGCGTAGAAGTATGTGGGGAAGCGGCCGTGGAGACTGTAGCGGAGGTGTTCGAACGATATTCCTGTCTGAATGTTGAGGTCAGGGTGGAGGAGCAGCTTGTAGTTAAGGGAGGCGAATGCCTGGGTTTTGGTCTCCTTTGAGAGGATGTTTCCGAAAGTGGTGCCGGGATTGCTCCAGTCCGCTCCGAAATTCAAGGAGACTGTATGGATGCCGGATATGTGGCGGAGGCTGTTGACGCTGAGGGCTCTGGTATTGCCGTAGGTTACGGGGCCGTAGTAATTCAGGCTGCCGTCCCGGCCGTCGTAGCCTTCCTTGAGGAAGTAGGCGTAGGATTTCAGTTCTGTGTGCTTTCCTATCCTGCCGTAGAAATTGATGCCGGCGTCGGCGTTCCAGAAATGCTGTATCTCAGGATAGTATTTGCGCTGTATTCCGATGAAGGCGTCCGAGAACTGGTAATTGCTCCATGCCTGGATGAAGCTGCGCCCGTTCTTTATCCGCTTTGACAGGAAGAGTCCTGCGCTGGCAAGGCTCAGGGACATCTGCAGCTGGTCCTGTCCGATGCTGCCTGCGGTTTCGATCTCCACAAGGCCGGCGCTGGTGTTGCCGTAGGTGAGCGGCGGGTTTCCCGGATGGACGTATTCGTTTTCCATGACTTCTGGGTTGAAGATGCTGAAGAATCCCTGGTTGTTGAGCTGGCTGGAACGCACCGGGTTGTAGACGGGCACTCCGTTGAGGGTGACGATGGACCTGTCTGCCCGGCTGCCCCTGAATGAGGGGTTGGCGCTCTCGTCCACACCTGTGTGGGAAGGAAGCAGGGATATGGCTTTCAGCGGGTCGGCCTGGGATACCGGATTCATGTAGATGTCCATAGTGTTGATTATGGCTGTGGCGGAGCGTTCCGATATGGGATTCTTTGCAGTGACAGTGACTCCCTGCAGGGTAATCAGGTCCTCTTTCAGGATGAAATCACGGATGTGTCCGGAGATGGCTGTTTCTACCGGAACGTACAGGTCTTTGTAGCCCATGCAGATAAAATGCAGGGTGTCTTGTCCGGACGGTACGGCCAAAGTGAAATATCCGTCCATGTCCGAGGATGTCCATATACCGCTGTCAGAGGTCAGGACTACTGTGGCTGCGAATACCGGGTCGCCTTTCGGGGTTATGACGCGGCCGGAGAGGGTGTCCTGCGCCGGGCATATATATGGGGCGCAGGACAACACTGCCGATACTATGATGAGGGCGGATGTTTTCATGGTCTTCATTTTCCTGTCTGTTCTTTTAAAGAATTGAGCATAAAGCTGGCGGGGTATGCCTTGAGGCCTTCAGAGCAGTATTTTCCGGCCATGTCTGTGCGGCCCTGTTTCAGATACAGTCTCACGAGGTATTCGTAGGCCTCCTGCCCGCCCCACGAAGGGTGGTATTTGCTCGGAACTTTCTGTGCCGGGAGGGAGATGGCTTTCAGGAAATATTTCTCGGCGGCCTGTCCTCCTCCGTATTCTTCAGGTGTGAAGAAGTCGGCGATGCCGCAGGCGTAGTTTGCCCTGAGGTTGTCGGGGTCCAGTCCGAGGGCAAGGGATGCGTTTTTGATCATGTCCGTGGATATGGATGCGGCGTTCATGCTCCGGTACTGTATCGACATTCCCTGCATGAGGCTGAGCAATGCGTAGTCATCGGAGGTCTTGGTGCGTATGCCTTCAAGGAGGCTGATACCGTCGGAGACGGCTTTTGCCGCCTCCCTGTCGTTGCCTGTCTGCATGTGCAGGACTGTGAGCCAGTAGTCGGTGTAGGCGGTCCAGTAGAGGATGAGGTTGTCAGGTCTGTCAGCGTGGAGGTCCTGAAGTATGGAGCGGATACCGGTCAGTGTGCCGGGGTTGCCGGAGACAATGCATGTGGTGAAAGCGTTGTGGATGCTGTCCTGGACTGATACCGGCAGGGTGTTGCTCTGTGCCTTGGACGTAAATACGATGGCGGATGTCATCAGGATGACTAAGGATGTGACTGTTCTTTTCATAATAAAATACTTTATAAAATAAACTAAGAACATCAAAAAGAAGAGGGGCGCCTAACTCCTCTTTATGATTTTTGAGCAAAAATAAACTAATTTATATTATAAACCAAATCTTTTTTGAAAAATATTAAAAACCAGAGAGCATGTATAATGTATTACAACTATGAGATTCTGCAAATGCTGGCAAAATGAACATCTATGGCAATAAAAACGGTGCTGCTGAAAAGCCTAAGACTTTTGGGCAGCACCGTTTGTTCAGATGTATTGCTCTCTGATTTTTATCTCAGGTATTTTCTGAAAAACGCTTCAATCCGGTCGAACGGGATGATGTCCGTCCGGTCGTATAAGTCGGTATGGCTCGCACCGGGAATGATCATCAGTTCCTTGTTGTCTCCTTTCAATTTGCCGAAGGCCTCCTGGGAAGCCGGAAGCGAATTGGCCTTTTCCCCATGTATGACAAGTACGGCGGAACGGATCTCGTCTGCATGGTCGAGCAGGGAGAATGTGAGGAAAGGCAGGTCTGCTATCTTCTCCCAGCCTCCGTTGGAGTTCACCGAACGGGGATGGAAGCCGCGCGGGGTCTTGTAATAGTCTCGGTAATCCTTCATAAAGCCGGGCGCGTCGTCGGGCAGATTTGCCGGCACGCCGCCGCTGCGTTCGTTGGTCCGTCCGGCAAGGAGATCGGCGGTGCGCTGTTCGTTGAGCTGCCTGCGCATTTCATACCTCTGTTCCTTGTCGTAAGGGTCGAATGCTCCCATCGTGGATGAAACGGTGGCTTTGATGCGGGTATCCTGCACGGCTGCATTGATGCTGATGCCTCCGAAGCCGCAGATGCCCAGAATGCCGATGCACTCCCGGTCTACCTCCGGCTGGAGCATAAAGAAATCCACCGCCGCACTGTAATCTTCGGTGTAGATTTCCCCCGATGAGATGTATCGGGGCTGTCCGCCGCTCTCTCCGCTGAAAGACGGGTCGAAGGCAAGAGTGATGAACCCGCGTTCGGCAAGGGTCTGGGCATACAGTCCAGATGCCTGCTCCTTTACCGCCCCGTAAGGACCGCAGACAGCGATGGCAGGCAGTTTCCCTGCATGGTTCTTAGGCATGTACAGGTCGCCGACCAGACGGATGCCGTAACGGTTGGTGAAGCTGACTTTCTTGTGGCTAACTTTGTCACTGAGGGCAAAAGTTTTGTCCCATTCGGGGGTATCGATGTATTTCGTTTCCATGTTCAATATGTTCATTGGTTGTTATTCGTGAATCTTGTGCAAGCCGATGCCTTTTACGGTGGGTAAATCCATATCATCGTAAATCGGACTCTTCCCTGTGTCCAGTCCGCCAATAGCCTGCATTTCTTGTTCGGTCAGTGTGAAATCAAAAATAGAAAAGTTCTCTATCATCCGTTCCTTGCGTACCGTCTTGGGAATGACCACCACATTGCGCTGGTTCAGCCAGCGGAGCACGACTTGACCGACCGTGCGCCCGTGGTTTTCGGCGATGACTTTCAGCACGGGATTGTTCCAGATGTCGTTCTGCCCTTCGGCAAAAGGCGCCCATGCCTCATGCTGTATGCCTTCGCACTGAAGGAACTTGTTGGCGGCTTGCTGCTGGAAGAACGGGTGGGTCTCCAACTGGTTGACGGCAGGTTTCACTTCGTTGTGCAGGAAAAGGTCCTGCAGGCGTTCATTGGAGAAGCTCGTCACGCCGATGGTCCGGATAAGTCCTTCTTTATAAAGCCGTTCGCAGGCCCTCCACGCGGCATAATAGTTTCCGTAGGGCTTGTGCAGCAGGTAGAGGTCGATGTAATCCAGCCCGAGAAGTTTCAACGACTTGTCGAAGGCCCGGAGCGCATCCTCATACTCGTAGTCCTGCACCCACAGTTTGGTGGTGATGAAAAAATCCTCGCGCCTGATGCCGCTCTGCCGGATAGCATTGCCCACTTGCTCCTCGTTGAAATAAGAAGCGGCCGTGTCGAACATACGATAACCCACCTCGACGGCATCGCTTACAACTCTTTCCGTCTCATCCGCCGGAATCTGATAGACGCCGAATCCGATAGCCGGCATCATTACGCCATTGTTCAATCTTACATCTTTCATATACTCAGAGTTTTAATTTCTGGTGCAAAATTACGGCGTGACTCTCGTTCCGTTATTACATAATTGGGGGCAATATTTTCACTTTTCGTGGTTTTTGCGTATGTTTGCGGGTAAACGGACTCAGATTGTCAGAAAATGGGCGATACGAAATTCGACGGAATCATTTTTGCCGACACATGGCAGGAATTCAACACCTTGCAGTATGGGGGAAGGGTAATCCACATCCTTTGCAGAAAGGGCAATATAGGATTTACTTTTCAGGACACCCACTATAACATCGCTGCCGGGGATTATGTCATTCTGCCCAATGCGGCACTTGCTTCGGACTTCTCCGCGTCAGATGATTTCCAAGGCATCCTTATGAACCTTTCGGAGGCATTCGTCACTTCGATTGCCATCCGCAGCAACTATGGCATCATCGGACACCTGTCGCTCCTGCGGAACCCGGTCATGAAACTTTCCGGACGGGACTTCCTTGTCTGTGAGGCTGCCCTGCAGTATCTGAGGATGCGCATGGAGGATGATACGCATCTTTTCCGCGAGGAATTATTGGGCAGCCTGCTGACCGCGCATATCCTTGACCTGTACGATATTCACGCCCGCAGCCGCAAAGAAGTGCAGGTCTCGGAGCGTGTTACCTCCCTGCTGCGGAATTTCATAGAACTGCTGTATAACGGGGAATATATCCGGAACAGGGACCTTGATTTTTATGCCTCACGCCTCTGCATCACGCCCCATTATTTGTCCGAAATATGCAAAAAAGTAAGCGGAAAACCTGCCTCATACTGGATTGAACGCTTCACCATGCAGGAAATCACCCGTCTGCTCCGGCAGAAAGAGCTTCCGCTGACGGAAATCGCAGAGCGGATGAATTTCTCTTCCGCGTCATATTTCAGCCGCTATGTCCAGAAACGGCTTGGTGTTTGTCCCACTGAATATAGGAACAGTCTTTTAAAAAATATCGAAAAATGAGAAAAGTCAGCAGAGAAATGCCCGCCGAATGGGCTCTGGAGGTCATGCGCAAGGCCCCGTATATCACGGTAAGTTTCATCCGGAAGGACGGTTCCGCCTACGGTCTGCCGCTGTCGCTGGCATCGGCGGAGGACGGGCGGGTATGGTATTTCCACTGCGCCCAGGAAGGGGAGAAGCTCGAGGCTATCGAGGCGCATCCTCAGGTATGCCTTTCGGCCGTAAGCAAATGCTCCCCGACGGTCGGGCCCAAGGACGGCTCATTCACACTTCAATACCGCTCGGCAGTGGCATTCGGCCGCGCTGAGCAGGTCTTCGACGAGGGGGAGAAAATCCGGGCCCTCCGCCTCATCTGCGAGCGGTTCCTGCCCCGGCACATGGATGCATTCGACGAGTCCGTACGCCGCAGCCTGCACCGCACTGCAGTGGTGCGCATCACCCTCACCGCGCCGCCGACCGGCAAGCGCAAGCAGTACGACAGGGAAGGGGAGGAGATGAAGTACGGGCGGATGGAGTAAGCCCGTCAGCTGTTTATGCGGTATTCCTTGGGCGTGCACCCGACTTCCTTTTTGAAGAAGCGCTGGAAATGCTGCGGGTACTGAAAGCCGAGCATGTCGGCAATCTGCTTAATGCTCGCATCCGGCTCGAATAGGGCGTTCTTGGCCTTTTCGACGATTTTCAGATGTATGTGTTCCCGGGCGGTCCTACCGGTCTCGGCCTTTACCAAGTCCCCGAAATAGTTGGGTGACAGGCATATCTTGTCCGCAAAATACTTCACGGTAGGCAGTCCGTACCGCTCGGCCATGCCGGAATCCCAATAATCATCCAGCAGCCGCTCGAAACGTACAAGCACATCGTTGTTCAGCTCCTCACGGGTGATGAACTGCCGCTCGTAGAAACGCATGCAGTAATTGAGCAGCACATCGATATTGGAGATAATCAGAGGCTTGGAGAACTTGTCTATCGGATGGTTCAGCTCGTGGGCGATCTTGCTCATGTAGTCCTGTATGGTCACGCGCTCATCCACGGACAGATGCAGGGCCTCATTGGACGCATACGAAAAGAAGGTGTATTGCCTTATCTTCTGGGCCAACGGCGTACGGTGCAGGAAATCCGGATGGAACAGCAGCGCGTCTGCTTCCGGCACGGGACCGTCCTCGATGCGGTGAACGGCAATGGTCTGCCCCGGTGCAAAGCAGACTACCGTCTCGTCGTCGTAATCGTACTTCGTCTTTCCATAATTGATGGTGCATCCCACGGTCTTTTTCAGGAAGAGGGCGTAAAACCCGAAGGTCATCCTATGGGCATCCGGCTGGCTCTCCGAACCGTCGAAATGCACGACGCTGACCAGCGGATGCTGCGTGTGGAATCCGAAAAACCGGTTGTACTGCTCTATCGTGTCTGCTTTTATGATTTCCATATACTTGACCATTATGTGCGTTCCGTTGCAAAAGTACACTTTTCTACGAAAGTCTTGATGCGGGGAAGTGTGAAAACGTACTTGCGGTATCTCTTTCAGTAATACGTATAATTTGAATTCCGGGCGCAGCCCATACCGGCAAAATTCCTACTAAAGCAGTTACAGCAGCCGTATCAGCACATACCCGCCTAAAGTAGCCAGTATTCCACAGATTACGCTACCGATAACGTACAGCAGGAACATCTGGATATTCTCGCCCTGGAGCATTGTCACAGCCTCGTTGGAAAATGTCGAAAATGTCGTGAAGCCACCGCACAGACCTGTCGTGAGCAGCAGGCACAGGGCGGAAGGAGTCTCGGAGTATTTGGAGAACAGGCCGTAGAGCAGACCGATCAGCAGACAGCCGGCGATATTGACTATGAAGGTGGCTGTCGGGAAGCCACTTCCACGGGGCGGAAGAGCCAGCGATACGAGATACCGCAGTATGCCGCCTGCACAGCTGCCTAATCCGACGATAAGAATGGACTTAATCATAGCAGTACGGCTTTCTGGAGACGGTCGAGGAACATCGCGGCGTGCGCTCCGTCCATCTGGGTGTGGTGGAACTGGAATGAGACGGTCAGGGTCTTGCGGAAGAAATGCCGCCTGTACCGGCCCCATATCAGGAAAGGGTTGTTGAAGATACCGCTGTACATGCCGACGGCTCCGTCTATATCGTACCGGGCGAGGGCGGAGGTGCCTATGACCATGCTGTCGGTGATGTCGTGGTTCCTGCATTTCTCCGCCACCTCCGTCGTCAGCCGCAGATAGTCCCGGTTGAACGCCGCCAGGTCCTCCGACCAGGGGATGTCGCAGGAGCTGACCTCACCCCGGCTGTCCGCGACAATAGTGTTCACGGCGATGGAGTCATACTGCATCAGCTTCCGTCCGACCGGCAGCATGTAGAACTCCTTGATGCCGCTGGCCGCCCGTCCGACACACCAGCACATCAGCATATTCAGTTTCAGCCCTTTCCTCCGGCTGAACCGGACGAGCCTCGTCACATCCACTGTCTTTATCAGCGTCACCATCGGCATAGGCGCGTCCATCCACAGCCGGAACGCCTCGGCCCTTGTCGTTTCTTCGGGGTTGATTTCTCGCATTGTAATAATGATTTTTAAAGGGTGGCAAAATTACAATAATTTGGATTGCTGCAAACTGTCTGATTTTATAAATTTGCGTTGTTTTAAAATCCAGGATACAATGAAAGTACTTTTAATCAACGGAAGCCCGAGAAGCAACGGGAATACATTCACGGCCCTAAAGGAAGTGGCCGGGGCCCTCGAGGCGGAGGGAGTGGAAACTGAGTTAGTGTCAATAGGGGCGAAGGCCGTCCAGGGCTGCATCGCCTGCCGCAAGTGCGCGGAACTGGGCCGCTGCGTGTTCAATGACGGACTCTACAGCAGTATTTGTGAAAAACTCCGGACTGCAGACGGCATCGTCATCGGCTCTCCGGTATATTACGCCGGGCCCAACGGTTCGCTCTGTGCACTGCTGGACCGGCTCTTCTATTCAGCCTCGCAGCTGCTGGAGTACAAGCCGGCCGCAGCGGTGGCTGTCTGCCGGAGGGGAGGAGCCAGCGCGGCATTGGACCGTCTGAACAAATATTTTTCCATCAGCAATATGCCGGTGGTCAGCTCCCAGTACTGGAATATCGCATACGGATCACAGCCCGGCGAGGCGGCCCGGGATGCCAAGGGCATGCAGACCATGCGCACTCTCGGCCGCAACATGGCCTGGGTGCTGAAAGGTCTGAAGACTCAGCCCCTGCCCGGGAAAGAGCCGGCCGTCAAGACCAACTTCGTCCGATAGTCAGTAAGCGGCGGAATCTGTAAAATGCGTACAGACCTCAGTAAATCAGATACTGGGGTCTGTTGTTTTGGGGAATATCTTTGCGCTGTAAAAACCAAGTGTATGAATATGACGAAATCATTTATCCGGAGACTCCTTCTAGCAGGAGTGATTATCACGGCAGTCAATGCAAACTCAGTTAATGCACAAGAAAATACAGGATTTATGGAAGAACAACTCAACCTCACCCAGGAGTGGGACAAGGTATTCCCTCAGAGCGACAAGGTGACCCACAGCAAGATCACCTTCCACAACCGCTATGGCGTAACACTCGCCGCAGACCTCTACATTCCCAAGAATACGGATGGCAGCAAGTTGCCCGCAATAGCCGTCAGCGGTCCTTTCGGAGCCGTGAAGGAGCAGGCATCCGGGCTGTATGCGCAGACATTGGCCGAACGCGGCTTTCTGACCATTGCCTTCGACCCTTCATTTACCGGAGAGAGCGGCGGACAGCCCCGTTATGTCGCCTCGCCTGACATCAATACGGAGGATTTCTGCGCAGCGGTGGACTACCTGTCCACCCGTGAGGATGTGGATCCGGAGCGCATCGGCATCCTGGGCATCTGCGGCTGGGGCGGACTGGCGGTCAATGCAGCGGCAATAGACACCCGCATCAAGGCCACGGTGGCTTCTACGATGTACGACATGAGCCGGGTTACAGCCAACGGCTATTTCGATGCAGCGGACAATGCCGATGCCCGCCACGAGACCCGCCGTCAGCTCAGCGCCCAGCGTACCGAGGACTACCGGAACGGCACATACGCGCTTGCCGGAGGAGTCGTCGACCCTCTGCCTGAGGACGCTCCCCAGTTCGAGAAAGACTACTACGCCTACTACAAGACTCCGCGCGGCTATCACGGGCGTTCGCTCAACTCCAACAACGGATGGAACAGGACCTCCTCATTGTCCTTCCTCAATATGCCGCTCCTGACGTATGCCGGTGAAATCCAGAGCGCAGTCCTCCTCGTTCACGGCGAGAACGCCCATTCCCGCTATTTCAGCGAGGATACCTACAAGAAGCTCCAGGGCGACAACAAGCAGCTGCTCATCGTCCCGGATGCGGTCCACACCGACCTCTACGACAACCTCGAGAAGATTCCCTTTGACCGGATAGAGGCCTTCTACCGCGAGTATCTGAAGTAAAAGCCGCTTGACATAATACCATCTAATACCATCTACGCGGGATTCAGCCAATGCGGAGAGTCTGTAATGTAGGCAATCTGGCATTCTGCTGAATGATAATGAATTAGGCGGTTTTGACAGAAACAGACTGAAGGGTATGACTTGGGCATGGGAATCTCAATACCGGTCAGAGAGGCACTGTAGCGGGGGTAAAGATTCTTTGACTCCTTTTCGACTCCTTTTCTATCAGGTAAGTCTGTAATTTTACACTATGCGTAAGTATTTGAATATTAGCTCTCTATTTAAAATGCGAGGATAACAGACTGTCCGTTTCAACCCTCAGTCTGTTATCTCTTATTTAGACGTAGTTTGTTTAAATTCAGCACTTTAATATAAAAAAGAGCACAACAGACTCATCGGACCCGAAGCCATGCATGGAGGAGGAAGCTGAGCACGGCTCATTGGCCGATGCCGCCAAGTCCATCCTCGAATACGTCAACAAACGGGTGAACAAGCAGAGTGCCCTCGCCCGTATCGAGATGCTCACCGAACCCTTCAAGAAGACCGCGACCCAGAAGATCCGCCGCTTCCTCTACATGACCCCTTCACACGCATAAGTACTTACTCTTTATTCCGTTCATCTGGTTCACCGGAGAGGCTCATGGCCAGTATCTGTCGTCGGCCGTGGTGGTTTTAGTGTTCAGCTTCTCCGGTGATTCTTTATATCCTCACCTGTAGGTTTCTGGAAGAGGCGCAGGCCGAACCGGGGCAGAGTGGCGATGATGTGCTCGATGACATCGGCTGCTATGTGCTCGTGGGCCACCCAGTCTTTCTCGCGGGTGAAGAAGTAGATTTGTATCGGCAGACCTTCCGATGTGGGCTCGAGCTGACGCACGAGGATGCGGAGATCGGTATTGACCTGGGCTAGGGTACTGAGATAATGCTCGGTGGCGGTACGGAAAAGACCGAGGTTCACCGAATTGCTGTCCAAAGCCCTGCCTTCTGTCCATGCTTCCGAGGAGAAGCGTTCCAGCTCTTCCGGGGTGCAGAACCGGATGGAATTCACGTCTATATTGAGGGAACGGGCTACTCGGCGGCCGTCGCTCTCGCGCATGCCGCGCCAGTTCTGGAACGAATCGCTGACCAGAGCGTATGGCGGAACGGTCACTATCGTATTGTCCCAGTTGCGGACCTTGACCGTGTTCAGGGTCACTTCCTCCACCGTACCGTTGACACCGTATTTTTCCATGACTATCCAGTCCCCCGGACGCAGCATGTCGTGGGCCGAGAGCTGGATGCCCGCCACCAGGCCGAGGATTGTATCCTTGAAAATCAGCATCAGCACCGCAGCCGACGCGCCGAGTCCCGCCAGCAGGGTAGTGAAGTCCCTTTCCAGCAGCACGCCCAACGTCAGGATGACGGCTACGCAGACTACGAGGACCTTCAGCATCTGGTAGACACCCTTCATGGGCTTGTCCCTGAGAAGGTCGGAATCGCTGGAGATGGCGTACAGCGAGGATATGAACTCATTGATCAGGCGGGTCCCGATGACGATAAGGTAGATATAGAGTGCCTTGGTAACGAAGGAAGTCCAGTTCTGGCCGGGATAGAGCAGCGGCAGGGCAACGAGAAAAGTCACCGGCGGTATCAGATGGAAAATGTTGTGCAGGACCTTGCCTCCGGTCAGATAGTTGTCCCACTTGAACGCAGTCCTGGCCGCAATCTTCCTGATTACAGGGATCAATAGCTTGCAGCACAGAAAGTCCACGAGATATGCCGCGACCACCAGAGCGCAGGAGATGATCACCCGCATCTGCTCACTGAGATTCAATAATGCTTCTTGTTCCATACTCAGTGGGATACTATCTTGAGTCCGATAATGGAGAGGATAAGGGTAGTGATGAAGAACAGACGCAGAAATGTCGCAGGCTCATGTAAGAATATGATGCCGAGAATCACCGTACACACTGCGCCTATGCCGGTCCATATCGGATATGCCGTACCGATGGGAATGGTCTGCACCGCCTTGGCCAGGAGGGTCATACTGGCTATAAGACACAGCAGGAAACCGGCTCCCCACAGCCACCACGCGGTGCCCGAAACCTCTTTCATCTTTCCCAAGCAGAAAGCGAATCCGGACTCGAAAAGTCCTGCAACGAAAAGAATAATCCAGTTCATATATCCGTGTGTTTTACTTTGCGGTGCAAAAGTACACTTTATGCCGGAAACTTCTCTTATCATTTGGTAAAATCCTTAATGGTAAGTACGCGAGCGGTGTGTTTTTACAGTTATGTGATAATCAGACAGTTGCATAAAGAAGGTGTACTTTTCGCTCTACAGTAACCAGCTTAAAAGTACGCACTGTAGTCATAATATCATGTGAATCAGCGTGTTGCAATTTCGAGGTGCTACATTACTTACCGTTGACAACAGTACTGAATTGCCTGCATCAGGTACAGAATACGGACAAGATAGATTTTTGTTGGATGATTTTATGTATATGATTGATAGTCTGTATTTTTAAATCTTGTTGAGATAGGTTTTTCTATTGCATTGATAGTGAATACCGGGAGATATTCCGTAATTTTGCAAAAACGCATAATTATGAAGATTAAGATTTTTAATGCTCCGGGGGATTTAAAACTGTTTAAAGGCCGGCTTTTTAATTTCAGGTTAATAGGGAACATACGTTTTGGCAGGTACAAAGAAATCTCGTACAATGACATTAAGTCGTTCATTCAGGATTTCAGGGCTTTCCGAAAACACAGCACGGAAAGACCGCCGCTGCCTGAAGGTTCGGACTTCGCTATTCTGGAAAGGCTTTGCGAGCAGTACTATGTCTATGAGAGTACGGACAGGCTTAGGGACGGAATTGTACGGGAGGTGGAGGGGATAATCGACAGGCTGCGGCATGACGGGAAGGCTCTGCAGGCTTTGGAAGACTGGCTGAATGCCTCACGGGACGGGATAGTAGCAAAAGTCAGGGAGAAGCATCCGGAACTTACTGAACAGGACATCCGGCTGTTTTGCTACCTCTCGGCCGGCTTTACCCCGACAATGATATCTGTCCTGCTGGGCAAAGATAAAAGCGTGGTGTACAACCGGACTTCACGCCTTAAAGCCAAGCTGAAGGAATGATTTACTGGAAATCGGAGAAATCCGCCGTGGAGTAGGCGGCCTGTGTACCGGCGGCGAGTTTATCGGAAAGATCTGTCAGTGATTGCCTGCGCCGGTCGTTTTCAGGCAGAGAGGCCGCCATGCTGTCAATTACGCCACGCAACCTTATAAGCAGGTCATAATCAAAACCCTTGGTCTGCAAGTCTTTAATCATGACTTCAGTGTCAGCGGAGGCCAGTGAATCTATGTCGAGGTCCAGTTCGTCCTTAAGTTCTTCGCATATCTGCTGGATGGCAGAGCCGGTGTCTCCGCCGGACCGCAATCCGAGCAGGGTGCTAAGCATCCGTCCGAGCAAAATGCCGATCTGCTCAATCTGCCGTTTGATATAGTCCCGTTGTTCCATGTTTACAGCAGCTTTTCGTAGGCCATGCGCTCGCCGCATCGTAGCGGATGCGGCCGCAGAGGAATTCCCAGAGCTGTCGCTTACTTTTTCAGCCGCTTGACTTCCTTTTCAAAACTCTCTATGAAATGGATTTCCACGGGAGAGAGCTCATACTGTATCCGTTTGCTGTATTTGTCGTATTCGGAGTCTGCCTTATGTTTCGCGATTTCAGCAGAGACTGTCCCGGCATGGGTCAGGAGCTCTTTGCCGGAAAGTGACAGGAATTCGTCAAGTTTCTGAATCCAGTCCTTCATATACATCGGTTTGTGAGACTTGGCCTGGAGTTCTGCAAAATCAAGGTAAAGGCTGACGATACGGTTCAGGGTATCGAGTTCGTCGGGTGAAAGGTAGTTTTTGGCGATTCCGGCATCAGTTCGTTTCGGCAATGCTCCAGTCCATGATGTCAGCCCCATAAAGTCCTTGTCGGCATTGGCTCTGCTGTGAATGACTTCCGCCGCAGTATGTCCGTGAGCGGAGAAGTGCATCTTGTTCTGGACTGTCTTGAAGAACTTCTGCGTGGCTTCTGTTCTCGGGTCATAGTCTATGCTGAGGGCATAGATTTCCAGAATCTTGCGATAGAATACCTTTTCCGAGGAGCGGATGTCCCGAATGCGTGCCAGGAGTTCGTCAAAGTAATTGCCTCCGCCGGCGCGTTTCAGAAGATCGTCGTTCATAGCAAAGCCTTTGACAAGGTACTCGCGCAGTACTTGCGTGGCCCAGATGCGGAACTGTACGCCACGGTGGGAATTGACCCTATAGCCGACACTGATGATTACATCGAGGTTGTAGTATGCTATGTTTCGTTCTACTTTCCTGTTTCCCTCGTTTTGAACTGTTGCAAAAAATGCAACAGTTGAATCCGGATTCAGTTCCCCAGATTCAAAGACATTGCGGATATGCCTTGAAATGGTGGACTTGTTGCGCTGGAACAGTTCGGCCATCTGATCTGCGGTAAGCCACACTGTATCGCCTGATAGAGTGACATCTATCCGGCTTTGCCCATCTTCGGTCTGATAAAGTATAATATTTCCCTGTGGTGTTCCGTCGGCCATGGCTTGCATATTTCCGTTCAATAAAATAACAAATGTAGGAAAAATTTGCAATTTATGTTTACAGCAGCTTTTCGTAGGCCATGCGCTCGCCGGCATCGTAGCGGATGCGGCCGCAGTAGGTGAAGCCGAGGCGGGAGAAGACGCGCTGCATGTAGAAGTTGT